>Ga0114923_10001313_pt1 | contig 17342 bp, 13 predicted proteins | sample SumtaG_FD_89578 | JGI IMG/M metagenome (GOLD analysis project Ga0114923, IMG submission 89578) | Deep subsurface microbial communities from Indian Ocean to uncover new lineages of life (NeLLi) - Sumatra_00157 metaG | ecosystem: Environmental > Aquatic > Marine > Oceanic > Sediment | place: near...
AAGATAGACTCCTTTGCCGTAGCCACCGATGCGGTTCTCGATGAGGAACATCCCAAAAAATTCCTGGAAGTGGCGATTAAGTATATTTTTAAAGGCAACCTGGCGGATAACGTTGAAAAAATAAAACATGCCATTGAACTTTCAATGGAAAACTACTGCGGTGTTTCCGCTACCTTAAGGCCAGTGGTGAAACTCTCCCACCAGCTTATCATTAATGACCGGGTTATTGAATAATAAACCCGGGACGAGTTGAAGGTTAGTACAGCCGAATGATGAATACTGAATGATGAATAAGCTGGCGCAGTTGGAAAAAATCAGCCGGATGGTAAAACCGCTGAACCCACCGGTTCAAGCCTTTGAAAAGAGTGTCAGGCGAACGCCCTTCAGGGTGTTGATTTCCGTGCTGTTAAGCTCCAGGACCAAAGACCCGGTGACCCATAAAGCATCGGAGCAATTGTTTTCCTGTGCCGACACCCCAGGAAAGATGGCGAAATTGGCAGAGGAAAAGATAGCGGGATTGATCTTTCCCGTAGGGTTCTATAAGCAAAAGGCAAAAAATGTCAAGAAAATCGCGGGAATCCTCTCCAACAGCGACTCAGAAGTGGTCCCGCAAACCTATGAAGAACTGACCGCTTTGCCCGGTGTGGGGCGCAAAACCGCCAACCTGGTGCTGGCCCTGGCCTTTAATAAACCCGCCATCGCTGTGGATATCCATGTGTTCAGGATATCCAGGCGGTTGGCATGGGCCAAAGGGAAAAAGCCGGAAGATGTGGAAATGGAGTTAAAAGAGGCTTTCCCCGCAAAACACTGGAACCGGATAAATCAAACCCTGGTGGGATTCGGCCAGACCCTGTGCAAACCCATCAAACCCATGTGCCACCGCTGTGTATTAACAGACCACTGTCTCTATTATAAAGAGAACGTAAAAAGTAAAAGAAAACAACCGGCAACTGACAGGGGGTAGATTGCAGATCGAAATAAAGGACCTCACTTACTGCCTGAACAGGAAAAAAATTCTGCAAAATATCGATTTAAAAATTAAAGACGGAGATTTCTGGCTGATTTTCGGCCCCAATGGCGCGGGAAAAACCACGCTGCTTAAAATCATGTCCGGCCTCATCCATGATTTTCAAGGAGATGCCCGGGTGAAAGGAAGCGATATCAAAAAAATCTCAACCCGGGAAATGGCCAAGGTGATCTCATACCAACCGCAATTTGAAGAATTCTCCCTGCCCATCCGGATTCGAGATATTCTACTGGCCGGTCGCTACCCTTACAAATCGTTTTTTAAAAATTATTCAAAAGAAGATTACAGGGTCTACGATGAAGTGGTGCGGCAATTGGAGCTGGAACCCTTTGTGGACAGGGATATCAATACCTTAAGCGGCGGCGAGCGAAAAAAAGTAATGCTGGCCTCTGCGTTTATCCAGGATGTTTCCATTATTTTATTCGATGAACCCTTTACGTTCCTGGACCCGGAAGCGGTCTCCAACCTGAAAAAAATGATGGTGGAGATGAACCGCATGGGGAAAACACTGGTGGTGGTGTCCCACAATTTTGAAACTCTCTTTCCCCTGGTCAATAAAATAATCGCCCTCAAGCAAGGACAAATTGTCTATTCAGGGAAAAAGGTGTTTGACAAAGATATTTTAAAGGAAACCTATAACACTGCTTTTGAACGAATAACCGTTAAAGAAAAGGAAATCATATTTTTAGATGACTAAAAAATACCTATTGATCGCAGTTGTCGGCCTGGTCATTTTATTGCTGCTGCCCTTTATCGGTGTGATCAAAATCGATCTTCAATCGCTGGTATCGACGGGTGAAAGCACGGACAGTTTTATTTTCTGGCAGCTCCGGGTACCCCGGACTTTACTGGCATTTCTCGTGGGCTCCACGTTAGCGCTTTCCGGGTTAATATTCCAGAATATTTTTAAAAACAGCCTGGCCACTCCCTATACCCTGGGGGTCTCTTCCGGGGCCGCCGCCGGTGCAGTGATGGCTATGAAATTAAAGCTTTCAATAGCTTTCCTGGGTTTAAACGGCATCTATATTTACGGGTTTACCGGGGCGCTGGTCACTATTTTTATCATCCTGGCCGTCGCAAAAATCGTTAAAAGTTTTTCCATATACACCCTCTTAATGGCCGGTATCGCGTTGAATTTCTTTTTTTCCTCTTTTATCCTGTTGATCCAATATTTGTTGGAATTTACCGAAACTATCGCGGTTCTTCGCTGGTTGATGGGAGGTTTAAGCATCAGCGGCTACAGCGAAATCATATTTTTGCTTCCCCTGTACCTCTTTTTTGTCATCACCACCTTCCTGCTCAAAAATGAATTAATATTAATTTCCGGCGGCGACCAGTTTGCTTATTCCAAAGGCATGAATGTCAAAACCTTCAGGATTTTTATTTTTATCATGGTATCCTTTATCGTGGGAGTGGTGGTCTCCATCGCTGGTCCTATCGGTTTTGTGGGATTAATCGTTCCCCACATATCGCGGTTAATTTTTAAGGATGATTTTAGGTCTGTTATTTATTTCACTATATTTATCGGCGGTTTGCTGTTGGTGATCACTGATTTCTTAGCCCGGATATTGATCCCGCCGGTGGAAATCCCGGTGGGTATTATTACTTCTTTCTTGGGCGCGCCCTTTTTCCTTTTCATTTTAATCTCAAAGCTTAGAGAAAATTAATAGGGCACGAAGGCAGAGTGGCTTGAATTTTTCTATTGAAAAACACTCTAATTTCCTATAGAATAAGACCGACCAAATAAAAAATAGGAGGTTACAACTATGAAGTGCAATATTGGAAAAACCGATCGAATCATTCGCATCGTCGTCGGGGCGGCAATACTGATCACCCATTATGTCTATTACGCAGCAACCGGTTATTACTGTGTCTGGGCAAACATCGGGTACATCCCTTTATTGACCGGCTTGTTTAAGTTCTGTCCCCTCTACGTTCCCTTCAAAATAAACACCGGCAAAAAAACATAATATTTTCTTAAATTCTCCGATTTCCCCTTGACATGTAATTTGGAATGTTGTAATCTATAACCGTAAAATTTGTAACTAAATTACAAAAGGAGGAAATACAATGAGTGATGAAAACAAAGAAAGTAAAGAAAAAGAAGAAAAAAACGTGCTAGAGGAAATCGGGGACAGCGTTGGAAAGTTTGCCACCAAGACCTTTGAGTCGATTAAACACACCATCGATAAGTCCCTCGAGTCAAGGAACAAAGTCATGACAATCCGGGTTAACGATGACGCCAATGACAAGTTAAATATGCTGGTTGACGCGGGGATATTCAAAAGTCGTTCGGAAAGCGCCGCGTTTCTTATCGAAGAGGGGACAAAACAACAGGAAAAACTTTTTGAAAAGATCACGTCAAAATTGAAAACCATTGACAAACTAAAAGACGAGCTCAAAGACATTATAACCGGTGAACTGGCAGACAAGAAAGGTAAGTAAGCGGAACCGGTTAAAATTTCGGGATAATTTTTATGACGATGTTTTTTTTCGTCATTTCCCCGCTTTCTCTTTTCCCGATGAAAACCAGTGGAAATTCACCGAGAAAACCGGGACCCGGCTGCCAGTAAAAAATACCCCTTTTGCTGTGCAAGGTGGAACCGACGGGCAGTGCTCTTAACTGATCGCCATAGACCTGGAATCCCAGCCAATCTTTCCCCGCTCCATGCCCCATGCTCCATGCACATTCTCCCTTATTCTCCAGGTCTATTCCCACCGGTTCCAGTTCTTTGATTTGAATATTTATGATACCATTTTCATCGGGGGAGATTGTCTGCGGAGTACTGTTCTTTTTATATCCTTTTATTATTTTAACCGGGTCAGAGGAATCGACAGGAATTTGGGAAAGAAGTTTTCGGAACAGGCAAGCCTGTTCCCTACCGACTCTGTCATCTGAACTCTCCCGGTTACTTCCTATATTTTCAACGAAAAAATACCTGCTGCCGATCCCGTCGGTATTCCCGGCATTATCAAAAGCTGTCCAGTAGATGGTGTGTACACCGTTGGCCAGGGGGGTGGTATCCAGGTAAAAATAGCCCACTGCCCCATTGCTGTTGGCATATAAGGGAAACAAGGCGGCAATATCGGCCCTATAATTATTGTAGGTGGGATGACCGAGGTTTACTCCATCCACAAACACATCGATGGTGGAGCCGCCGGTAGGGATGCTGTTGGGCTGAGGGGTTAATGCCCAGCCCCAATTGACAAAACCACTGCCCGAAGCCGTGCCCCCCTGGGTTGGTGTATCGATAGCCCCGAAAGGTTTTACCGCGCTGGCATTGTCGCAGATGATGGTTTTGGTTCCCAATGTTACCGAGTGTTCATCCTTATCATAGGCAATAGCATGAAGTGTAAAGGTACCGTTTCCCTGGTTGGGCAGGAAATTGGTCAGCATAAGGTATCCCCATCCGGCTTTGTAATAGAAAGGGTAACCCAGGTGAGATTGTTCCACATCCGGCCGCGCGCCTTCCATAAATACCGCATCCCCGATAAAAACCAGTGCCCCGTTGTTTTCGCCCTCTTCCCTGTATATTTTTACCTTAGATATTTGAACATCGTCCAATGCCCAGCCGGTTACCGGGATACTGCTTCTCACTGTCGCTCCGTCCGTGGGGGTATCGAAAGAACCGAAAGGTGGGGAGCTGCCTCCAATGGTATAACCATTAAGGGTCACCTGAACGGTTCGAGGAGAATTGGACGCATTGGGGCCGGTAATGGTTATCGTACCGGTAGTGGTTCCTGATGATCCACTGGAGGGAGTAACAGTTACGCGCACCACACCGGAATCGGTACCGGAAGTGGGGTAACAACCGAGCCACGATTTATCGGATGATGCGGTCCAATTTAACGTGCCGCTTCCGCTGTTACTCACCAGGAACGTTTGCGTATCGGTCCTGGTTTTGGAGAGGGTGCCGAAGGTTAATTGGGTGCGGTTTAAGGTAATTTGGGGCTGGGGGCCGCCCCCATTGCTGCCGTATTCATAGGCGCCCCTATCCACCCCTGCCCCTTTGGGACGGCTGTTGCCTTCGATATCATCCGCGGGGATCAAACCATTGAGACTTCCCACCACAAGCCCGGAATCAATGGCCGGACTGCCCTCCTGGAGATGGCCGTCAAAAGAAGCCAGGCTGTCATTCACAAAGAGCGGGTTTTGCTGGAGATCATGTGCCGCTAATGTAAGCTCATCCGCAATTTTGGTTTTGTATACAATGTTGTAATCCATCTGGATGTTATAGAAATTGAACCGATCAAGCCAGAGGTAACAGGTGGTATCCGATGGGTCCAGGTAGTCGGGGTAACCCTGGAAAGCATTGTTTTTGATGATAATTTTTTCCGACCCGTCGCAGGAGCCATCGTCGCACTCTCCTCCCATGAGACAATCACCCTGTCCCACGATGGTGGAATTGACCATTGAAAAGGTGGTTCCTTTTCTTAAAGAAAACGAAAGGGGACTTCCCAGGGCACGGCAGTCATCCACGTTATAGGTAAAAGATTTACCGTGAAAAAAACCGCAGTTGCCTACCATTAAACAATTTTCCATAGAAGTATCGCCGTTGACTTTAATGGCGTTCCCGGCATTGCCGTAAGCCATGGTCCGTTTTATTTCGATTTGGCTGCCGGGATTACGGGCATAGAGAAGATCGAGACCGTCAGAGGTATTGTAGCGAAAAATGCAATCCTGGAATATCCAATGGCCGCCGGTGGCCCCGGTTCCCAGGCCGTCGCCGTATCCCCCGGCATCCTGTGCCCAGCAGTTATGCGGCTGTTCCCCCGGGTAGGTTTCACCGCAGCCGTTCCACTCCACGATAAAATTTTTAAAGCTAAGGGTACCGCTGTTGGAATCGTTTCCATCGATATCCCCTTCCCAACCCACCCAGCCGTTTCCCGCCACCCTGACGTCTTCTACCGTCCAGTTGGAAATGCGGCCGGCCCGGATACCCGTGGAAGCCAACCCGTGGATATCCAGGTTTTTTAATGTTACATTGGCGGAATCCGAAGCAACCAGTCCTTCGGAAGCCCAATCTCCATAGGGATAGGTATCCCGTTCGCAGGAGGCAGACGGGTTGGAATGGTCTTCCACGCAGCCGGAGTGGTCGGTTATTTCCAGGCAGCCGATATAGACATTGGAAGAGCCGGTTAAATCGAGAATATTCCAGGGCCGCTGGGTTCCCCAGAGTTCCGGTGGATTCGAACAGTTCGAATCCCACCCTTTGCCCAGGATGCGGGTAGGGTTACTGGCATCCGGCCCGGAAGGCAGTGGCGGCAGGTCGCAGTCATAGGTATAGTTAACATCACACCACCCCGAAGTGTTGGGAGCCCCGTAACCCATCATGTAGCTGCCGGCAGCAATAATAATCGTATCGCCCCCCTGGATTTTCCAATTACCATTGCTGTCCAATGCCCAGAAGGGATGGGACCAGGCACAGGGTTGATTGCTGCCGGTACCGGGATAAGGGGCATCGATTGTTCCGTTACACTGGCTCGCGGTTCCCCCGTCTGTTCGTATATAATAAGTGGTCCCAGCGGAATTTAGCAGGACTCCCTGGATAACTAACAAGAAAAAAAATAATAATCGTTTCATGCTGCCTCCATTGCTATTGTAATATATCAAACCGGGAAATTATTTTCAACTTCTTGTTAAATTTGTCCGAAGGACATTCTTTTCACCTGCAACTTGTAACCTGCACCCGTCACTTGTAATAAGACGGTTTTTGGCGGCCGGAGGCAGGTGTTTTGGCAGGATGGATGGGCCTGGACATTTGTTAATTCGTTTAGTTGCTCATTAGCCCATCCTACGGTGTTCGTTTGGGGATTGACCGGACGAAGAGGCTTCATGCCCGTCCGGTCAAACGGATTACTGGCCTGACCCTTTTTTTTGTTAACCGGCAGTGTGGGGCCCATAACGGTTCGTCCAGGCAGATGTTTTTTCAATTCACCTATTTTCCAACTGTTCTCACTGGATGCAAAACCGTGAAAATAAAAAATCATATCAACCTCCAATAATTTTAGCCACAGAGAAAAATTTAATTATAATTTAAATTAAGGTAAAGGTAAAGGGAAAAGCATACCGAGCTCTGCACGAAGACTTCCTAAACGGCCATAAAGAATTACATTATCTTATGATTAATGAATATAGTTGTAAACATATCTCAATAGAATTAATCACTATAAGAAGTCTTCAGGATGGCCGAAGGCCTTAAGAGGGTGTGGGCGCCGCCCACTTTGACTTTTGCCGGGGAAGGGTATAAAATAGTGTAATTGGTATAGAAAAAGATCGGAGGTAGAATAAATGGCAAAGAGCATTTATGCCAAAGCAGGTGTTGACATAGACAAAGGGAAGAAAGCGGTTGCTAAGATAAAAAAGATGGTAGCCAAATTAGGGGTGAAAGAGATTGGGAAATTCAGCGGTTTTTTCCCTTTGAAAGAAAATTTAAATAAACCGATGCTGGTATCTTCCGCCGATGGAGTAGGAACAAAATTAAAAATTGCTTTTATGATGGGCAAGCATGATACCGTGGGAAAAGACCTGGTCAATCACTGCGTCGATGATATATTGGTTTATGGAGCCAAACCTCTTTTTTTCCTGGACTATATTGCCACCGGGAAATTGGAACCCGACGCTGTCTCTGCCATTGTTTCCGGCATGCTTGAAGGGTGCCTGGAGAATGATTTTGTACTGCTGGGCGGGGAAACCGCTGAAATGCCGGGCTTTTACAAAGACCACGAATACGATGTTGCCGGTTTTATCGTGGGAATCATAGAGCAAGAAAAAATTGTTGACGGGAAGACCATACAAAAAGGTGACCTTTTGATCGGGTTACCCTCCACCGGTCTTCATACCAATGGTTATTCCCTGGCCAGGCATATATTGTTCGACCAGTTAAAATTAACCGTAGACTCTTCGGTGGAAGGGATACCGGGAACTATCGGAGAAGAGTTGTTAAAAGTTCACAGGTCTTATTTAAAGCCGGTAAATGAACTGGTGGGAAATGGTGTGGTTAAAGGGATGGCTCATATTACCGGTGGAGGATTTATCGATAACATACCCCGTATTTTGCCTGACAATGCAGCCGTACAAATTGAGCGGGTTTGGCCGGTCCCGGAAATATTTAACTTTCTTTGTGAACGGGGCAAGGTTGGCAAAAGGGAGCAATTCAGGGTATTTAACATGGGAATAGGTATGGTGTTGTTTATTGATAAGAATCATTTATCAAAAGTGGAGACTATTTTGAATGAGAGCGATGAGTTGTTTTATTTAATCGGCCAGGTGGTAGAAAGGAAAGGCAAGGGGCAGATCAAGATCAAATAGCTTGCCTCCGGCGGGGCCGCGGCGCGGCCACCCTATAATGCTTTTTATTAATACATTGCAAAAATTTATTTTGCCTGTCCTCTTTTTTACGCCCTGTTGGATGGCCCGAAGGGTCTACTTCAAAAGTTTTTGGAAGTCCGCTATAACGAAACCTTTTTACAAAAACCAATAGGACGCCCGCGCCGCGGGCTTTTTGGTCGCCGAAGGCATTGGACTCGCCAGGATGGGCGTAGACGTTCGTTTGGTTGCTCATTTTAACAATGGGTTGACATTTAAAGGCAATCTTGCTATAAATAGCTTTGATGCGGCTTAAAATTTTTAAAGAAAACCTATAAATTTAAAAACAAGGTATTTGTGATGGCTTTTAAAAGATCAAAGTTCGATTCCTTTACTGGATTGTTAATGTCTACTGCTCGAAATGCGGCTATAGAAATACGCTGTGTGGCAGAGAACTTTATTTTAGAAGAACGTTTAACAGAACAGCGTGAAGATAGTTATCAAACCCACATTGAGCCTACAATAGTTGAACGCACCTGGAAAGGCATGCATGATCGTTATGTGACTGAAAAAATTTATATTCGACCAGGAACGCCGGAAACGTTTACTGAAATAAATAATCCCAACCTGCTTCCGGCTATTGATCCTGATCAACGCCTGGTCCGCCTGGAAAATGCCGATAGATTGAGACATTTGCAAGGAGAAACCCTTGATCAACTGATGAAACACTTCCGGGAGTTTATAAAAAATCCTGAAAAACCTGGAAATAGCAATGTTGTTAAAAATATTCTTTACAAATGGAACCGGAAAAGAGATTTTCGCCCTTTATTTGCCGGTTTTTGGGGCGAAGTGAAAGATATCTTTACCGACCCCTCAGGCAGCCGGGTAGAAGATGACGATTGGGCCAATCGTCTGAGGGACCGGTTTGGATTGGGCCATTTAGACCCGGAAGACAGTGCCCCGATCCCGGTGTTGATGTTTCGTTACCAGGTTAAGGATGTCCTTCAATTCAGCCGGGGGGACGCAAACGTTTTTGCCATACCCACTGTATTGGACAGTAGATTTTCTCCATTTTTTTGCCCCACGCCTAAAAATGGCTGGAATGAGGGGCAAGCTTTGGATTTAAGTAGTGGAGATGACGATAATTATTCGATATATCGTGAAATTCTCCACCGGGCAATTGAATTTAAACCGGAATTCCTTTATAATGCCGGATGGATTACAAAATCTCCCGGAAGAACTTTTGAACGTGCGAGGAAGATACACTTTGAGTTTTTATTGGATTCTTTTGAGAATAATAGGTTGTGATTTATGAATAGGGACTTTTTAAAATATAGAAGAAAGCAGGTAGGGAAATGACAAAAGGTAGAGCATCCGTAGAAAAATGGTGGGAAGAGTTCGCGGAAAATCCCCTTAATGCATTGAATCACCTGCTGTGCGGACAGGTGTTCATGGGAGTAATGAACCGGAACGAGACCGATGAAATTCTTTTCCGTTTGTTTCATAATAAAAGCAATAAAAAAATCCGTCAATTGGATGGGTTGATGAAACAGTGGTTTGCAGAAAATTGGGGTAAGACACCCGGTTCGATGTCTCCCAGCCAATGGGCCGACATCCTTCAAAACGCTTTTATCGCAGTCTCCCGGCTGAACCTGGAAGAAACGTCACTTTTCCTGAGAGATACGTATACCGTGGACAAATCATGGATACGCAGTTTATATCTCGGCCCTGCCAGGGACCCGGAAGGTGATCTTCTGCGCACCCTGGCGTTGTGCCAGAAGGACCACGCATTACTACCTCTATGGATGCGCATGTGTCGCATGGAAGAAGACCTTCCCATCGATTACACTTCCATCGGTTTGATGGGACTCCGGAAGCTTCCTGAAAAGGATGGTTCACCTCAAGGCGACTTGCCCGAAGCTTTTTTTAAAGGTGTTGTTTGCCTTGCCGAAGCGTTAGATAAACGGAAAGGACAGCAGGGCATGGAACACTGGCTCAGGGAAGTGCGTGCCATCATTGAGCTCTATCCCCGCTCAAAACAGTATTGGGGAAGTCACTTTTTCCCTTTCCTTTACCAACAGCCCGATAACTTGCCTGTCCAGTGGCTCAATAAAGCCATTCCAAAACTTTCAGATTATTTTAAACGGAAAAGTGCTGCATTTATTCAACCGCCGCCATATGAAAAAGTGAAACATTTTATGAATCTAATTAAAAACCAGCCCTTGGAAAAATGTCGGGCAGATCTCGAAAGCTTTTTGGGGGCAGAACGCAGGTATGCTTATCAAACCGGGGATGCGTATTTTTTGGTACGCACATTTTCCAATATCGGTTACAAGCTGTTCAGACAGGACGTAACCTTTGCATTGGAATTGGTGGAGGAGGCTTTTGCGTGGGAACCTTATGATCCCTTTTTGTGGAGCCATCGGGCCATTATCGAAGCATTTCAAGGTAATGTCTCAAAGGCTGCGGCGCTTTTATGGGAAGCAAGACGAAGGTTTCCTGAAGACCCTCAAATTAGAAGTAAACTGGCCCATTTAATGGAAAAACAAAGGAAATATAAAACCGCTGAAACCCTGTACCGCCAGGCTATGGAAGATTTCCCTCAAGATGCGGTTTGCCGTAACGGACTGGCAGATGCTCTGAAGGCACAGGATAGACTGGATGAAGCGGAAGCGGTATACCGCCAGGCCATGGAGGATTTCCCTAAAGATGTGGTTTGCCGTAACGGGCTGGCGGAAGTGTTAAAAGCGCAGGATAGACTGGATGAAGCGGAAACGGTATACCGTGAAACAATGAAACGTTTCCCTCAAAATGTTGTCTGCCGTACCGGGTTGGTTACAGTTCTACTTAAGCAAGGGGAAAGAGGAGAAGCCATCTCACTTTTAGAAAAAATCGTCAAAGCCTTTCCCGGCAATAAAGTTGCGAAAGGATTTTTGGGAAAAGTTACCCAGGGGCAAGAGATTACCGAAGAGGATGAAAAATCAGTTCAATTCGAAACGGTAAAACCTGATGACACGGAAATCGATTTCGATTTACTCCTACCGGCTCAGTCTGCCGAAACCAAGAAAGTACCGGATGAGAAGAGCGAAAAAATAATGGAAAAAGCACTGGAAAAAAGCGGCGCATCGCTGATCAGGGAGAAAAAACCGGAAGAGTATGGAACAGCACCATTTTCCGGTTACATTGTTCCAGCTATCAATGAGATAGAAGCTGAAATCGGAGAAATAAGCCTGGAGCATTGGCAAAGTCGAAGGGCAGAAATAGAAGAAAAGGAACAATATAAGCAGCGCATATCCGAATCCGTTGAAAAGGCCCTGAAAAAGTCACCCCGCAATATCCCGGCTCTGCTGCTAAAAGGTTTACTGCTTGCCGAATTTGCTGCCAATGAAACAGGGGACTTCTTTTCACAACAGGCTCAGTCCCATCCCAATACCATCGGTTTCCACTTGCTGAAATTGCGGGCCAAAAGTTTGAAAAATGAACCGGTTGATAATTCTCAATGGAATGACTTGATCAGTGGTTTTCCCTGTCGCTCCACTATCATTAAATTGGAACATGTCCTGGATGAATTCAATGGGATTGATAATCACGATAAAAAAAACCTGGAGAAATTGGAAAAACTGCGGAAACAACTTTTTAGAAAGCCCGGACGGCTGCCCTCTGTCCTACAAAAAAATGAAGAATGGGTTAAAGAAGCCATCCAGCACGGATTATTTAAAGACATAGATACAAAAGAGCCTCTCTCTACCCAATCACTGGATACTTTAAAAGAAAATTTTAGAGAGTATGAAACGGTATTGAGGGATACCGTTGATCAATGCCTCAGCGCGGCAATAACATAGTCAAAAAATCTATCTCTTGCCAGGCAGTAGTCGCTGTCCACTCAGCCGGATTGAGTGCCATTCCGGCCTGGCACCTTAATCTAATCGCAAAATCTTGCCATTTCCCGGCAGACTATTTTTTGCCACAGACTCACACAAGACAGACACAGACAAAAATTATTTTTTCATCGTCTGTGAAAAGTCTGTGGCTAAACTAATCTCTTTTATAATCTGTGCCAATCAGTGTAATCTGTGGACTATATTCTTACTATCTCCTGCGTTTAAAAATACCGCCAATCTTTTTTAGCAACGATTTCTTCGGCGCCGGCTCCGGTGCTTTTTTGGCCGCCGGCTCAGGCTTCACTTTAAAGTTATCTCCGTATTTCTTCTTGTAATATTCCAGACGATCTTCCAAAGCTGCGGCTTTTTTAGCACTTCCCTTGGATTTCACCCGGGATTTGGTCCTTTTTTTATCCGGGTGACGCCTATCGGCAGGCTCTTTGTGAGACGTAGGCCGCGCAGACGCGGGTGCTGCTTTTTTCTCTTCCCGGGGTTTCCTTTTTCTCTCGACTCCTTCCATCCGTTTTCTCCCGGCGGATTTACGGGACCGGCCGGGAGATTTACCTCTTGACCCCTTTTCACGGGAGCGGGACGTACCTCTACCCCGGACCTGTCTACCGAAATCGATGCCCACACCTTTGTCCTCATGGTAAAGAGCTTCATCCGCGTAGGCCACCGGGATTTTCGTGCCCAGGAAAGACTCGATGGCTTCCAGGTTGTACACGTATTTTTCACAGGCAAGAGAGACGGCTTTCCCGGTTTTTCCCGCCCGGGCCGTCCGGCCGATGCGGTGGACATAATTTTCACAGTCCCCGGGCAGATCATAATTGATAATCATTTCCAGGTCATCGATATGAAGCCCCCGCGCCGCCACATCCGTGGCAATCAAAAAAGAGAGTCTCCCTTCCTTAAAACTATTCATTATGCTAAGCCGTTTACTTTGCGGCAAATCACCGCTAATGTATTGACATTTGTACCCGTTGTATTCCAGGTGTTTGGCTAGCTGGGCCGCCACATATTTCATGTTGGTAAAAATGAGCGCATTCCGGGGCATCTCTTTTTTCAAGATTCCCAGCATCAGGCTCATTTTCTCTTTTTCAGCCACATGATAAAGCACCTGGGAAACCTCGTCAACCGTCACCTGCTCAGGCGCGATTTCTACGCTGACGGGATCGATCATAAATTCCCGGGCAACGCTCCGGGTCTCGACATCCAGGGTGGCACTGAAAAGCATGGTTTGCCTTCTCGATCGAAGGTCCAAACGCCTCATCATCCGGCGGATATCCGGCAAAAATCCCATATCAAACAAACGGTCGGCTTCATCGATGACCACAAAACCGATCTTTTTGAAATCCAGTTTTTTCTGTTGATTGAAATCCAGCAGCCGCCCCGGGGTGCCGATAATAACGTCCACATCTTCTGCCAGCAGCTTTTCCTGCAGATGATACCCCACACCGCCGTAAAAACTTCCAATGGTAAAATCAAGGTGACTGCCCAGGAGTTTGGCTTCTTTTTCGATCTGGACGGCCAACTCCCTGGTGGGAGCGATAATAAGGGCCTTTTTCTTTTTAATGGGCCCGTTTTCTTCGAGAAACAGTTGAAATATGGTAATGAGAAAAGCAGCGGTTTTACCGGTGCCTGTTTGGGATTGAACCGAGACATCTTTACCCTTCAGGGTATGCACCAACGTCTCTTCCTGGACCGGCATACAGTTGACAAAACCGGCATCATGAATTCCCTGCATCAATTTGTCATTAAGCTTCAAATCCTTAAATTTCATTATTTACGTCCTTTTCGCTAATTGCCGACCGTTGACTGCTGATTCGACCCAGCAATTCCGCATAATTAAAATAAACCAATTATATAGTATAACACAAATTGCACTTATATGCATAGTCTTAAGTTGATAGTTTTTTTGTGATCATTTTTTTGTTGACAGCCAACCGCTTTCATACTATAATAATGCCGTAAAGGTAAAAAATATTGTCCGGTTAAAATGCTGTATTTACGTCTGAATCACAGGCTAATCATTATAAAACCAATAAGCGTCAATATATAAATCCTTTGAAAGGTAGGCATCAATTAGGTGTTAATGCATGAATATGAAAGAACCTCTTTTGAAAAGTATCGGAGAGCGCATGCAATCGGTTCGGAAAGAGTTGAACCTGAAACAAAAGGACTTTGCCGGGGAATTGGACATTTCCGGCGCCAGTTTATCGGAAATCGAGGCCGGTAATATCAAACCCCGGTTCGAGGTATTCTACCATCTCACGGGAAAATTTAATGTGAATATTTACTATCTACTCTACGGGAAAGGGGAAATGTTTCTAACCGCCCCTGTAGGGGAGTCGGCATTGGCAGGAACGGAAAACTCCGGGGAAAGCAGGGAATTCATGGAAGCCTTTCTCCGCTATTTTAGCGATTCCCCGGTGGTCCGGTACGAAATGATGTCGTTTTTTACCACCTATTTAGTGGAAAACGAGCATTTGATCGAGAAAGATATTAAAAAAGGTAAGGCAAGTAAGAAGTAGCAACCGACAACTAAAAAGTAAAGAGGAGACGAAGCATGAAGCATAAGCATGTACTTTTAAAAGTATTAATCGTGACATTCCTGGTTGTATTTAATATGAATGTCTTTGGGTATATTTATCACAACGGTTCAAGTTCCGGTTATACCAATGATGAAGACAACCCGGAACGTGATGCCGGCACAATAGAAGTTTATATAATCGATGGGGCGGATTATTATTTCAGTGCGCATTCGGATATTATTTCAATGCTAAAAATGTATGAATTGCAAGACAGGAACGGTATCGATTACGAAATGTTTAACCGGGCCCTGGACAGCGCTGTCGCCAACATGGAAAACGCCGCGGCGACCTATGAGAATTTAATCCGCACGGTGGAAGTTACCCCCTATAATGAAGAGGTTATAGACCGGTTACTGTCTTTTGATTATTACACATTCATGAAGGAAAACGGGTTAAACCGGGTGATAGGCGAAAAAGTGGAGAGCTATTTGAAAAAGGGCGATATCACCGGTATTTATAAAGAAACCTATTCCACTTTTTTGTATATTCTGAAATTGTTAAATGTGCTGAAAGAGGAAATATCCCCGGGTAAACCACCGGAACTGTCTATTATGTGGGAGTTAAATGATGTGTGCTCAAAGTCATCCCTTTTTGGCAGTTATGTCTCACGGGTCTTTTACGCTGTCCTCTAAAAATAAAAAAAAGAAAAATGAAACCTGAGTTGAGCGATTTATGTGGATGAGAAGTGCTTAGATGTTGTTGCCAGGAGGTTTTCAAAAATTTGCAGGCATACCCGCCGGTATATCGAGAATTTTTGAAAGCCTCATGGTACAACAGATAAGTGCTAATCGCCGCAAAAATCGCTCAATTCAGGTGAAACAGTGAGGTTAACATGTCCCATTTTACCGATGTCTTTTTACTGGAATTCAGACGATTTTTCAGTAAACGGAATTTAGTTGTATTATTGGTTATCTTTATCCTGATGCTCATTTATGTAATTATAGGTATGAATGACCATAAAACCTTATCTGAAAAAGAGCAGAAATTTAAAAACATCCAGGCCAACTATTTCAAAAAAACACCAAACTATGAAGGATATGGAAGGGACGGCATAAATTTGTTATTTATTCCTTCTCCGGCCGGGATTTTTTTCAGGAATACAACGATTCCCCCGGACTTAACGGCAGAAATCGATTCGATCGTAAGTTTAAAGATCGTTAATAATTTAAAAGGCAAATCATTAAGCCCGGGAATTATCTCCGGTCACCTTGATTTTTCCTGCATTGTACTGCTGGCTGTCACCCTTTTGGCCCTGTGTTTCGGGTGTGAATCGCTGCAAACCCGGGAGTACCTTAAATTTCTTTCCAGCAGCGGGTCCCAAACAAAAGTATTCATATCGGTAATCCTGTCGCGGTTTATATTATTTGCCTCCGCGTTTCTTTTTTTATTCGCCATTTTAATGGTTATGCTCAAGATCGAAGGTATTGAATTCTCCCCCGGGGATTATGCCGGGCTGTCCGGTTATCTTTTGTTTACGGTGATAATGCTGCTGTTCTTTTTTATGATCGGCGTCTTTATCGGTACGTTCCGTTCAAAACTCGTCTCCGTAATATCGATATTTTCCGCCTGGTTCGCTTTTATTTTTATAATCCCCGGGGCGATAAATTTGATCATTGAAAAAAATGTCCCCGATATTACCAAAGATTATCAAACCGAGCTTGATAAATTTGAAATTATGATCGATTTTGAAAATCGTGCCATCAAAGAGAGTGGAAAATTTGATAGAGACAATATCGAAGGCGCCCGCAAGGTGATCGAAACCTACTGGAATAATGATTATAAAAAAATGGAGGCATTGGAAGCGGGTTTAAAGAATGAAATTGCCGGGGTGATCAAAGGTTATATAAATCTATCCGTTTTTATCCCCACCACCTTTTACCACTTAACCGGCAATGAAGTCAGCAGCCGCGGTTATGGCAATTACCTGGAGCTCTATGGTTATCTCAGGCAATTAAAGCACAATTTTGTAAGATTTTATATCGACCGCGTCTATTACAACGATCCGTCTGTCATGGTCTCATTTATCAAAGGAGATGAAAACCTATTCAAGGGTAAAAGCCTGCTGCCCCACGGTTTTTGGACAGGTGTCCAAATAACCCTGGGTTATATCCTCATCCTCTTTTTTATTTCTTGTTTTCGCTGTAAAAAAATTCTCTATACCCCTACCTTTGCGGATAAAAACCCTTACAAAAGGAAAGACCTGGAAATCCATTTGAAAAAGGGGGAAATAAACGTATTTTATGCAGGGCGAAGACCCGGCATTAGAGATTTATTTTATAATTATTTTGCCGGGTATAATTTTCCGCTGAGTACTACGCTATCCCATCTCAGGGTAACCATAGACGGTGAGGAAAAACCCGGGGATAACATGCACCGGGGTTTCATCTACATCTGCCATCCCCGCGAATTCCCCGGGGACATAACCGGGGGAAATTTTTTGTCCTATATCGCCCAATCCAATGGATTAAACGCAAATGAAAAAGCCGGCCTCTACCAACAGGGAAACATTAAGACCATAAAAAAGAGAAATTTCA
>Ga0114923_10001314_pt1 | contig 17337 bp, 13 predicted proteins | sample SumtaG_FD_89578 | JGI IMG/M metagenome (GOLD analysis project Ga0114923, IMG submission 89578) | Deep subsurface microbial communities from Indian Ocean to uncover new lineages of life (NeLLi) - Sumatra_00157 metaG | ecosystem: Environmental > Aquatic > Marine > Oceanic > Sediment | place: near...
GATGGGGATTTGGATTTTTGGTTTGAAGCTGTGGACTTCGACGGTTTCGCCGGCTTCGGAGTATATTTTCGCGTAATACTGGGTTGCGGTTTCTTTAACAAGGAAATTCAACGGGGCGATATTGGGGGGTATTGTGATGCCGGAATAGTCGGGGTATATGTCCGGGGGCCGGTCTGCGGAGGTGTACTGTTCGATGTTGGTATCCGGCTTGTGCGCAACGTGGTACGAGATACGAAACAACAAAGCCGCAACCAAGAGAAGTAACAGTATATAAGGTGCGTAAGTTTTCATTTATCAGGTTCAGGCCTGGGCAATAAATAATAGTAGTAATAGTAATAAGTATCGCCGAAATTGTTGTAGGTCAGGGCCATTTGCTGTTGGAGAGGGACATTGTTTTTATTGTAGCGTGTGGTTCGGCTCATAAAATCAGCGAACCTTTGAATGGTTCGGTCGGCTATCTTTCGGTTTTTCAGATCGACTACCCTGCCGGTAAAGGCGGTATAGAGCAGGGCCGCCTCGGCATAGTGTCGTGGTACCTGCGGGTAGTCAAAGTCATCGAGGCGGTTAATGTTTTTTATAACTTTTCCAAGCTGTCCAGTAAGCATATACCGGGCCATGAGATATTCGAAGGCCATTTTATTCTTTCTGTTTCTGTTCAGGAGCATCAGGTAGAAATCATCGGTTGCGGCGGTTTTTCTTCGGAGGTTATCATCGGTCAGCATGACGGAGCGGGCGTACTGAATTTCGGGGTCATCGGTAAGCAGTGGGTCTTTTTCAAGACGTTCGAGATAATCGTTTGCCCATTTTCTGTACAGTGAGTCTTTTTTCAGGGCGTTCAGGAAGGTCCCGGCAGCGTCCGGCTGTCGTTTTACTATGTTTATGAGAGCAAGCCGCTTTAGAGCAGTGGGGCTGTAACCAGCTTTTACGAGTTCGGCGAAAGAGGCATCTTCGGCCCGGTTGATATGTCCGAGTTCGTAGAGGATATCGGTTTCAGAGGTTTTTTCTGTTTGTAGAAGAAATCCTGCAACGTGCTGCGGGAAAGAGAACATGTCATATGGCAGCCGGCCTATATGGAAGAGCGCCCTGTTTACATCGTGACAGATAAAACGGCTGTATTGGCGGGGAGGCAGTTTTTGCGCTTCAACGAGCATTTGCTGCCACATTCTCCGGTGTGCGAAATAGTTAATGAGCAGGTATCGGCGGGCAAAAAGATTTGTAGTGTAGAAACAGACGGATGTTATGATTACAAGTAAGAAGAGGGTTTCCAACGGCCAGCGTAGATTGCTTTTTTGGTAGTTTCCAAAGTAACGCTGCAGCGAGGTGAAGGCGGCGATTTTAGCTTTTAATCGGTCGGCAAGAAAGGGCAGGAGTATACAACAAAGTGCCAGGATGGAGGGGAAAAAGATGAGGGCAAACCTCAGGATAATGGTGTTTAAATCGGTGTCGGGGTCGAAAGAGAATGTTGTTGCGTAAGCGTCCTTGAGGGGCAACTCGTAAATGAAGAAGTTGGCAAGGAAAGGGGTGGAAAGAGCGGCAATTAGAATGAGAAGCACCAGAAGTGGCTTTTGCCTTTTGAATAATTCAAGAATGAGACAGAGTGAAACAAAGGTCAGCCAGGCGGGGAGGGCAAGACAATAAGTCAAGGCGGAAAGAAGAAGAAACAGGGCCGCGTTGCGTGTTTTATTTGTTGAAGACAGACGAGTGTAAATGTAGAAAAAAAGTAGTGAGATTACGAGGGCGAGGCAGTCCCGGAGATAATTGTGGTATCCGGCATATAAGATTAGTATCAGGATTGGAGGCAGGAATCTGAGTGGTCGGGCCTTTTTGAAATTGAACGCTGCGGTTACCCTGCCGGTTCCAAGGTAGATTAGCCAAGCGGCGGAGGTGATAATAAGAGCGCCGGCCCAGGAATAATAGAAATAGCGAGCGAGTGCAGCAGCGAGATATTCGGTGGTTTTTCCGGGGTATGGCGGAAAGTCGGCAAAAGAGCCAGATGCAGGGAGGTAGATTTTATAGTCGAGGTAGCTGCCGTGGCCGTGATATATAAGTTTGGTGTCAATCCAGAAATAAATAATGAGAAAAAAGAGAGCGAAAAACAAAGCCGGTCGAATTGCGATGCCGAGAACGTGTTTTAAAGATGCGTATTTGCAGGCCATAGTCATTTTAAGCCTCACGAGGGCATAAACAATGCTTCGGCCAACAGTATATCATAATATTGCCCGGTGGAGGCGGCTAGATAGTTGCTTTTATGGCATCGGAGAGATTTAGCGTCCCTTCGTATAAAGCCCTTCCGATTATAGCGGCCTGGATATTTTGCAGTTCGATGAACTTTTTGATATCTTCAATTTTGTTTATTCCTCCCGATGCGACGACGGGGACATTGACGGCATCGGCGACGGCTTTTGTTCTTTCGAAATTGGGCCCGGCCATCATGCCGTCTTTTGTAATGTCAGTATATATGATGGCTGCGAGCGGCAGCTTTGCGGCTTCTGCGGCGAACTCGAGCAGGAGTTGAGGACTCTCCCGTGTCCAGCCATGTGTGGCGACCTTTGAGCCTTTGGCGTCGAGGGCGAGAGCGATTTTGCCGCTGAACTTTTGTGCCATATCTGTAAACCATTCAAAGTCATCTATGGCTTTTGTTCCGATGATGACTCTTTCGACACCCATGTCGAGGAGCTGCTGTATAGAGTCCTCGTCTCTTATACCGCCGCCGACTTCGATTTTGAGTTTTGCGAGTTTGGCGATAGCGGCAATTGCGTCAGTGTTTACGGGTTTTCCGACTTTGGCACCTTCGAGGTCAACGATATGCAGCCACTGAGCGCCAGCGTCAAGAAAATCGTTTGCCTGTGCGGCGGGGTCGTCACGGTATGTGATTTGTCGGTCGTACTGTCCCTGGATGAGTCTGACACATTTGGCTTTTAGAAGGTCGATAGCAGGTATAATGTACATGTCTGAGCCTCTTTAAAGTCTGATAATAATGTGGAGGATTTTAGACAAATGGCATTTTCGTTTCAACAACTTTCGGTAAATATTTATCATATATGTGAAAAATTTTTGCTAACTCTCAGTTTTTCAGGAGATTTATTCGGCAGTCGAAGAGGCGGGTGAGGTCAGGTATTTTTGGGATTTGGGAGAGGAATTTCCTACGGTTGACAATGGTATGATTATGGATTATATTTACGGGCCGAGTTCTGAGTCCAGATATATCAACTTTGAGCGAAATTCACTGCGGTTTGGAAGGGTGTTTTAGCAAGAGGGCACCTAAATCAGTGAGTAATAAGCAGATTAAGCCATCTTACGGCAGGTATTTTTAGGAAAGGGACAGAAATATGAAACTTGGTCGAAAATTGAAAATGGGGATGGTTGGGGGCGGTCCCGGGGCTTTTATCGGAGAGGTACACCGGCGTGCGTCGCGGATGGACGGAGGAATCGAGCTTGTAGCGGGAGCATTCGACATCAACCCGCGGAAATCCAAACAGATGGGGAAACAGTTGTGCCTGGACCGTAAGCGGGTTTACGGCACTTACAAGGAGATGCTTGAAAAGGAGCTTAAGCTGCCATTGGGAGAGAGGATAGATTTTGTTTCGATTACGGTGCCTAATAACTGGCACTTTCCGATAGCGAAGGACTTTCTTAATGCCGGTTTTCACATGATGTGCGAGAAGCCGATGACGTTCAACGTCAAAGAAGCGAGGGAGCTGAAGAAAATCGTCAGTTCGAACAGAAAGGTTTTCGGGTTGATGCATAACTATACGGGCTATCCGATGGTGAAATTAGCGCGTGATATAGTGCGAGAGGGAGATTTGGGGAAGATCCGTAAGATTGTGGTGAGATATCCACAGGGTTGGCTTGCGACGGCACTGGAGAAGACCGGTCATATGCAGGCATCGTGGCGAACGGACCCGAAGCAAAGCGGCGGAGCAGGATGTATGGGTGATATCGGGACACACGCGGAGAACCTTGCCGAATATATCACGGGCTTGAAGATACGTGAGATTTGCGCAGACCTGACGATTTTTGTGAAGGGCAGGAGGCTGGACGATGACGGAAACTGTATTGTTAAGTTCAATAATGGTGCGAAGGGCATTCTTCATGCGAGCCAGATATCAATCGGAGAGGAGAACGGGCTTGCGATATGGATTTACGGAGAGAAGCGTGGTATGGAATGGCACCAGGAGCATCCGAATTACCTGTATGTGAAGGAACCTGACGGGCCGGTGCAGATTTGGCGTCGCGGGAACAATTACGTGGCCGAGCGAAGTCCCGCGGCGGCGAGGGCGACGAGGCTTCCATCCGGGCATCCGGAGGCGTTTTTCGAGGCGTTTGCGAACGTTTACTGCAACTTTGCAGACACGGTGCGGGCGAAACTGACGCGCACGAAGGCAGACAAACTGATGCTGGACTTTCCGAACGTTGACGATGGTTTGCGAGGTATGCTTTTTATCGACACTGTATTGGCGAGCACGAAGAGCAAACAGAAATGGACTAAAATGAAGAAATAGGTCCAGGCTTTTTTTGTATTTGCCTTGGGACAGAAGAAAAAAGGAGAAATAAAATGGGCAGACCAGTAACACTATTTACGGGACAGTGGGCGGATTTGCCGCTTGCGGAGTTGGCGAAGAAGGTGTCGAACTGGGGCTATGACGGCCTTGAGCTTGCGTGCTGGGGCGACCACTTTGAGGTGGACAAGGCGCTGGCGGATGATAATTACTGCAAGGAGAAGAAGGCACTTCTGAAGAAGCACGGACTCAAGGTGTTTGCGATTTCGAGTCATCTTGTCGGTCAGGGGATATGTGACAATATTGACGAGCGTCACAAATCGATTTTGCCGGAGGATGTTTGGGGAGACGGTAAGCCGGAGGGAGTTCGTGAGCGAGCGGCACAGAAGATGATAGATGCGGCGAAGGCAGCGAAGAAGCTGGGTGTGGATGTTGTGAACGGATTTACGGGCAGCTCGATATGGCATTTGCTTTATTCATTTCCGCCGATTTCGCCAGACGCGATAGAGGAGGGATTTAAGGACTTTGCGAAACGATTCGGTCCGATTCTGGATGCGTTCAAGGCAGAAGGCGTGAAGTTTGCGCTTGAGGTCCATCCGACGGAGATAGCATTCGATATTGCATCAGCAGCGCGTGCGATAGAGGCGGTGAAAGGCCATGAGTGCTTCGGCTTTAATTATGACCCAAGTCATTTGGGTTATCAGGGGGTTGACTATGTGAAGTTTATCCGTACTTTCGGCGAGAGGATATTCCATACTCATATGAAGGACGCATGGTGGGGTCACGGTGACGGTACAGTTGGTGTGTTCGGGGGTCATACGGATTTCGGAGACCCGCGGAGGTATTGGGATTTTCGTTCCATCGGGCATGGAGATATAAACTTCGAAGAGATTATTGTAGCTCTGAATGATATCGGTTATCAGGGGCCTCTTTCGATAGAGTGGGAAGACGGCAGGATGGACCGCGAGCATGGAGCGAAGGAGGCGTGTGAGTATATTAAGAGGGCGGATTTCAAGCCATCACAGGTGGCGTTCGACGCAGCTTTTGAGCGGGAATAGAGTTTTGAGGGACAAATTCCAAAGGAGGTTTGAAAGCAAGTGAAAAATAAAGGAATTAACCGGCGAGAGTTTCTCAAGCGCACGGCGGTTTCAACTATAGGAACAATAGGTTTTCCTTATGTTGTTGCTTCGTCTGCGCTTGGTAAAGCGGGCAGTGTTGCGCCGAGCAACCGCATATCGATAGGCAGTATCGGCCTAGGGATTCAGGGTACGGGTAATATGCGGGCGTTTCTGCAGGAAAAGGACGTTCAGGTGGCTGCGGTCTGCGATGTTCGTAAAAACAAGCGTCAAATGGGCAAAAGAATAGTAGACGAGCATTATGACAATAAAGGCTGTGAGGTATACAATGATTTTCGTGAGCTTATGGCAAGCGACAAGATTGACGCGGTTTCGATAGCTCCACCGGACCACTGGCACGTTTTGATGGGTCTTGAGGCGGCACGGAACGGCAAAGACATGTACTACGAGAAGCCTATGGGTCTTAGTGTGAGGCATTCGAAGGCCGTGCGTGATGCGGTAAATAAATATGGGGTGGTGTTTCAATTCGGTACACAACAGCGTTCGGGGAGGAATTTTCGTTTCGGTTGTGAACTGGTTCGCAACGGTCGAATCGGCAAGCTTGAAACAATTTACGTGGGCGTTCCACCGGGTATAACTTATCCGAATCAGCCGACAGAGCCGGTACCTGAAGGATTTGATTATGATATGTGGCTCGGACCGGCGCCGTGGGCACCTTACAGTTATCAACGGTGCCGTCCTTTCGAGAAGGAAACGGAGGTCAACTGGGGTTACGGTATCTGGTACCATATTTACGATTATTGTTTAGGGATGCCGGCGAATTGGGGGATTCACCATCTTGATATTGCTCAGTGGGGCAATGGTACGGAGAAGAGCGGGCCGGTTGAGATGGAAGGCAGAGGCGAGTTCCCGAAAGACGGGCTGGCGAACTGTTTGCTGACGTGGGACGTAAAGTTTAAGTATGCCAACGGTGTTACCCTGAGCTATGCCGATAACGCAAAGAACGAGCAGGGCATCAAATTTGTGGGTACGGACGGATGGGTTTTTGTTCGTCGGGGTAATAACATTGAGGCCAATCCGAAGTCGCTACTGAAATCTGTCATAGGGCCTGACGAGATTCACCTGATAGAGAGCAAAGGGCCACATCGCAACTTTTTAGATGCGGTCAAGAGCAGAGGCAAGACAATAAGTCCCATTGAAGATGCGGTGTGCTCGGATACGATGACGCAACTGAACGATATAGTAACTCGTCTTGGCCGGAAGTTAAAGTGGGACCCGGAGAAGGAAGAATTTATTGGAGATTCCGAGGCGAACAGGATGTTAGACCGTCCGATGCGGAACCCGTGGCATTTGTAGATTATGTGTAAACATGGAATGGAGTTGATTAGTTGGATTAGAGGCGCCGAATCAAAATGATTGTGAAAAAATTTTGTAAAGCAAGTTGCTTGATATTGATGTTCACCGGTGTGTATCTTTTTTCATCGTGCACCTCAGTAGTGTCTGATAGAGAAGAAGTATCCATACAAGCATATGAGGGTTTTAATAATGGTTTGGCTTTGACTGCTCCTATGGGCTGGAACAGTTGGTACAGTTTTCGTATTGACGATGTAAACGAGAATATTATCAAAGAGATGGCTGATGCTATGGTAAAAAGCGGGATGAAAGATGCCGGCTATGAATATATCAATGTTGATGCGGGGTGGTTTTTTGAACGTGACGCAAACGGCAATATGAAAGCCGATGAGACAAAATTTCCCAGCGGTATGAAAGCCCTTGCCGACTATATTCATTCGAAAGGCCTGAAGGCGGGTATTTATACCGACCTCGGCGAAAAAGGGTGTGGGCAGGCGGGGAGCAGTGCGGAGTATTACGAAAGGGATACCAAGCAGTTTGCGGAGTGGGGATATGATTTAGTCAAAGTCGACTGTTGCGGCGGAGACTGGTCGGAAGGCGGTTTCAAGCGACAGTATAAAGCCTTAGGAGAAGCGCTGGCAAAATGCGGACGGCCGATGGTTTTTAGCATTTGCAGTCAGGGTGAGGATGCTCCCTGGGACTGGGCCTACAAAACAGGCAACTATTACCGGGTAGGTCATGATATTGACTTTTCGCACTGGGGGAAAGATTCCAAAGAGGCGGAAGAGTGGCACACAGATGAATGGAACGGGATTGTTTATGAGATTGACACAGCGTCGCCACACGCAGAAAAGACGGGGCCTGGTCACTGGGCCGACCTTGATATGCTGATGATAGGAGGCGCTAAGTACGAAGGTTTCCGCGATGCAAACAACACACCTAAAAGGCGATTGAATGCGACGGAGATGAAAAGCCAGTTTTCGATGTGGTGCATGTTCTCTTCTCCTTTGATGGCAGGGAATGACTTGAGAAAGATGAGTAGGGAAACGGTCGATATTTTTTGTAACAAAGAGGCGATAGCAGTTAACCAGGACATTCTTGGAAAGTCAGCTTTTCTGGTTGACGAACAAGGGGAGGGCTTGCAGGTCTGGTGCAAGGTTCTGGAATCTGAAACAAGCGGCAAGCATGCCATTGCCTTATTCAACCGTACAAACGAAGAGGCCAAAATCACATTGTATGCGAAGAGGATAGGTTTGAAGGAGGAGTTTGAAGTACGTAACCTGTGGGAGCACGAGGACATAGGAGATTATTCAAAAAGCTATACAGCGATTGTTGCTTCTCACGGTGTGGTGTTTCTGCTCATCCAAGGGGAAAGAAGGCGGACATGTTGAAAGGAAATGGGTCAAGGTGGATGACAGAGACAAAGAGCTATCCTGGCGTGGGCAATGGACTAAAATCGATGATGAAAAAGAAAACTATCGGGCTACGGCAAAATCCACTTGCGAAAAGGGTGCCAGCGTAGAGTATACGTTTGAAGGCGAGGCGGTAAGGTTGCTTGTAAAAAGTGCTATGGAGTATAGAAAAGCGGACATATATATCGACGGGAGCTATCATAAAACCGTGGATATGACAGGCGGGTACGGTCGTTACATTACGGTGCGGCAGTATCCCGTTTATGTAAATATGACGCTGGAGGCGGGCAGGCACACAATAAAAGTAATAAACAAAGAGGACAAAACTATTGCTGTTGACGGATTCGAGTATTTTTCCGGAGAATCTTTTTGAGGTAGTTAGCGAATGAAGCAAGGGCCAGATATTAACCGACGTCAGTTTTTAAAAACCGCAAGTGGTGCAACAGCAGCGGTGATAGGTTTGCCGTATATTGTACCTTCATCGGTATTGGGCAAGGGAGGCATTGTTGCGCCGAGCAACCGTGTTACAATGGGTTGTATAGGAGTTGGCTGGCAAGGCGGTATTAACATGGAGACGTTCCTCGGCCAAGAAGACTGTCGAATCATAGCCATCTGCGACGTGGACAAAAATCATCTGCAAGATGCAATCAATACTGTAAACGGTCACTACCAGAACAAGGATTGTGCTTCATACAGTGATTTTCGTGAGCTGTTGGCGCGTGATGATATCGATGCTGTGTCGCTGGGTTTGCCGGACCATTGGCATGCGATTCCGGCTGTTGCCGCGGCACAGTCGGGCAAAGATATATTCGGCGAGAAGCCCCTCTCGCATAACCTGAAGGAAGGTCGTGCCATTTGCGATGCGGTGAAGCGTTATGGTCGTATATGGCAGACCGGCAGTTGGCAGCGGTCGGAGTCTCATTTCCACCGGGCGTGCGAGCTTGTAATTAACGGCCGTATAGGCAAGGTACACACTGTTGAGGTTGGGCTTTATCCCGGGCACAGCGACTTCGAAGGAACCAAGGGCCAGGAGCAAATGGGTCCGGCTCCCCAAGAGCTGGATTACGATTTCTGGCTTGGGCCGGCACCGGTTGAGTCTTACTGTCCTGCCCGTGTTCACAAGAACTGGCGATGGCATCTGGACTACGGCGGAGGCCAATTGATGGACTGGGTTGGACATCATGTTGATATTGCGCACTGGGGTCTTGGCTTGGACTACTCCGGTCCTTATGAAATCGAGGGTTATGGCGAGTACCCCAAAGACGGGTTGTGGAATACAGCGACAAGATATCACCTGACAGCCAAGTATCCAAATGGGATTACGATGATTATCGCCGGCGGACACGAAGAGATCCGCGGCGGAACAAAGTGGATTGGTGAAGATGGTTGGGTGTGGGTCGATCGCAGTGGAATAGATGCGAACCCGAAGGAATTACTGAAGGAGAAGATTGGGCTGGATGAAATACAACTTTTCCGTTCTCCAGGTCATTGGCGAAATTTCCTGGACTGTGTCAAGAGCCGCAAAACAACCCTGGCACCGTGTGAGGTCGCGCACCGGTCGGCGACGCCAGGACACCTTGGGCAAATTGCGATGCTGCTGGGTCGCAAGATACAGTTTAATCCTGATACTGAGCAAATAGTTGGCGACGCGACTGCGACAAGGATGCTCGGCAGGCCGATGCGCAGTCCGTGGCATCTGTAACAAAACCAAAGATAAAAAAAGAAATGGAAAGGTACTATTATGAACCGGTGGATAAAGTTTTCAGTGTTGTGTTTGATTGCAGCAGTGTGTGTTTTTGGTATGTTGAGAACAGGAGCTGTTTTTGCAGGTGAGAGTAGTCTTAAGGCACTTATCGTAACGGGCCAAAGCAATCCGTGGCATACGTGGCAATTGAGCAGCCCGATTTTGAAGCAGGTACTGGAGCAAACGGGATTGTTTGAGGTGGATGTTGCCTTGAGTCCGCCGGATGACGTGGGCATTGAGGACTATAAGCCGAAGTTTTCGGATTATGACGTGGTGGTTCTGGATTATGACGGTTATGACAGGAAGGAATGGCCCGAAGAGACGAAGCGAGCATTTGTGGAGTACGTCAAGGGGGGTGGCGGAGTGGTTGTTTACCACGGGGCGAACAATTCATTTCCGAAATGGAAGGAATACAACGAGATAATCGGTCTCGGGGGGTGGGGCGGCAGAACAGAGAAGGACGGGCCGATGGTTCGGTATCGCGACGGGAAGATTGTTCTGGACAATTCACCGGGTAAAGGGGGCTCACATGGACCGGCACATGCATTTCAAATTGTGATGCGTGAGAAGGAGCACCCTATCTGCCGGGGCTTGCCAGAGAAGTGGATACATGCGAAAGATGAACTCTATGCTAAACTTCGTGGGCCAGCGAAGAACCTTACGGTTCTGGGGACGGCATATTCGGACCCGTCTAAAGAGGCGGGGACGGGGGAACATGAGCCTGTTCTGTTTACTGTCAGTTACGGCAAAGGGAGGGTTTTTCAAACTACGCTGGGTCACGCGAGGGAGCTGCCGCTTCCTTCGCTGGAATGTGTAGGTTTTATAGTTACATTGCAGCGAGGAGCGGAGTGGGCAGCAACGGGAGAGGTTACGCAGGCAGAGCCGGAGGATTTCCCGACAGCGAGTGAGGTGCGTCGATGGAAGGGTTACCGGCCGGCGGCGGATTTGGATGAACTGCTGAGTGAAATCGCGACTTATGATTATGGTCAGAGTCGGAAAAGTCTCAGCGAACTGAGTGATGTTATCAAGGGTGCGTATGGTTCTGGCGATGAATTAAAGAAAATCGAGAGTCGGCTTTTGGAGTTTTTGAATTCCGAGGCGACATTGGCTAGCAAGCAGTTTGTGTGCAGGCAGTTGAGCATTGTAGGCAGCGAGCAGTCGGTTGGGACGCTGGCTTCGATGTTGGTGAAGGCTGAGACATCAGATATGGCGAGATACGCACTGGAGCGGATACCGGGCGAGGCAGTGAACGAAGCATTGCGTGGCGCGTTAGGCAAGACGAGCGGCACGGTGAAGACGGGAATTATAAATACGTTAGCCATGCGTGGTGATAATGCATCTGTTGTGTCTTTAGGGGAACTAATTTATGACCCAGATATATCTGTGGCATCAGCAGCAGCTGCAGGACTGGGCAGGATTGGAGGAGAAAAAGCTGCGGCATTGCTGGGCAAAGCGAAGGGGAAGACCGGTGGTGTTTTGCTTATGCAGGTTCTGGATGCCTACCTTAGTTGTGCGGATGGATTTTTGGAAAGCGGTTCGCAGGCCGAGGCTATCAAGATATACGAGGAATTATATTCTTCGGATGTTCTAGGCCCTATTCGCGCGGCGGCGTTGAAAGGGATTGTTGGTGCAGGTACTGAGAAGTCAACGGAAGTTATTCTTTCGGCCCTGCGGGATGATGACGCGGTTATTTGTTCTGTGGCAGCAGGCCTTGTGAGGGAAGCGAAGGGGATAGATGTAGAATCGATAGCTGCTGAAATCAGCAAACTTCCTGAGATGGTTCAGGTACAGCTACTGTCGGCGTTAGGAGAGCGAGGAGATGAGTCGGCTGTGGCTTTTATTGTGGAGGCGGCGAGGTCGGAGAACAAGGACGTCAGGGTTGCGACATTGAAGGCATTGGGTTCTTTTGGTACGGCGGCGAATGTTGTTTTTCTTTCGCATATAGCGGCGAATACCAAGGGAGTCGAGCGGGATGCGGCACGTGAGAGTCTTTACAGGCTCAACGGCGATGAGGTGGACCGTGCGATTATGGGCGGGATAAATAAATCGGAAGGAGCGGTGAAAGCAGAGCTGGTTCGAAGCCTGAGTCGTCGTAACCTGAAAGCGGGTGTCCGGATTTTGCTGGAGATGGTGGGTGATACGGACAGGAACGTTCGCCTGGAGTCAATCAGGGCGATTCGAGAGATGGGAGCACCCCGGATGATTGTTCCGCTTGCGAGGCTTCTTAGGGAAAAGCGGCACGAAGTTGAGGTAAAGGAAATCGAGAAGGCGATGGTTGGTGTCAGCCGAAAAACGCCGGACAAAAACACGAAGATTTTGAATCATATGATAAATACTATAGAAGAGAAGCAGGTTCGAATTTCACTTTTGCGTGTGGCTGGAGAGCTTGGTGACAGTAATTCGCTTGAAGTAATTCGTGCGGCACTTAAAGATGAAGATAGTAACATTCAGATGGCGGCGATACGGGCATTGTCGAGTTGGCCTGACGGGGCGCCGGCAGGTGATTTGCTGGAGGTGGTAAAAAGTTCGGAGCAGGAGGTTCAGCGAGTGGTGGCACTTCGTGGTTATATACGATTGTTAGGGCTTGCGAACAAGCGGACGGCGGCTGATACTGTCAATTTATATAAGGAAGCGATGGGTCTTGCATCGAACGTGAGTGAAAAGAAGATGGTGCTGTCTGGGCTTGCGAATGTAGAAGGAGTGAAGTCGCTGGATATGGCGGTATCTTATATTGGGGATAAGGAATTGAGCCAAGAAGCGGAGGCGGCGGTGGTGAAAATTGCCTGGGAGACGTTCGAGAGTGAGCCGGAGAAGAGCCGTTCGGCGTTGGAGAAGGTGCTTGAGGGTTCGGAGAACGAATCGATACGCAGTGAGGCGCAGGAACTGTTAAAGAAGATTGATTGAAAGCAAATCCCGGATGCAGGGAATCGACAAAGTTATGAAATTATTCTTTGAGCACTGCGGTCTGACAGGTGGTGCAAAAAAGTTTTAAATACGCGCTTTGAAAAAGTCGTTCATAATGGTATTATAGTACGTAAGAATTCAATGTTAACAGACCGGAGCTAGGAAGGCGAATTAATTTATTTACAGTGAATATTGTGAAGGATGGCGATTGTAAAGAAGCAATCTGCTGCAGGTTAAGTCGGCAACGGAAATTTTGGAATTTTTTTCAGGAAAAATAAGATGAAAAAGAAGACAGGAAATGACAAAACGAATGAGAGCAAGATATCTCGTCGGGAGTTTATGAGTGGTGCTGCGGCGGCGATGGCGTTTACGATAGTGCCTCGTCATGTGTTAGGAGGAGAGGGCCATACAGCACCGAGTGAGAAGCTCAATGTTGCCGGAGTCGGTGTAGGAGGAATGGGCGGGGTTAATTTGTCCAAGCTGGCGAACGAGAATATTGTGGCTTTGTGCGATGTGGACGAGAAGTACGCCGCTGAGACATTCAAACTCTATCCGAACGCTAAGAAGTACCGCGACTACCGAAAGATGCTCGAGAAGCAGAAAGATATTGAGGCGGTGGTTGTAGCGACGCCGGACCACACTCACGCGGTAATTGCGATGGCGGCAATGCAGATGGGCAAGCATGTTTATGTACAGAAGCCCTTGACGTATTCGGTTTACGAGGCAAGGATGCTAACGGAAGCGGCACGGAAGTATAAGGTGGCGACTCAGATGGGTAACCAAGGCCATTCAGGCGAAGGAGTGCGTTTGACTTGTGAATGGATATGGGACGGAGTGATTGGTGATGTTCGCGAGGTCCATGCATGGACGAACCGTCCGATTTGGCCTCAGGGGATAGACCGTCCGACGGAGACGCCGCTGGTGCCGGATACTCTGGACTGGGACTTGTGGATTGGTCCTGCACCGGCGAGGCCTTATCATCCTGCTTATACGCCTTTGTTCTGGCGAGGCTGGTAGGATTTCGGGACAGGGGCATTGGGTGATATGGCGTGTCATATAATAGACCCGGTTTTTACAGCTCTTAAGCTGGGCTATCCAGTCGCAGTGGAAGCCAACAACACCTCTTATCGAGTGAAGGGTGAGAGTGGCTGGACGAATTTAGTGGAGAACAAGGAGACTTTTCCTTTGTCATCGATAGTTCGCTACGATTTTCCGGCACGAGGTAATATGCCATCGGTGCGGATGAATTGGTATGACGGAGGACTGTTGCCGGCACGACCCGAGGAGCTTGAGCCGGGGCGACAGCTGGGCGACAGCGGTGTAATTTTTGTGGGAGACAAGGGTAAAATTATGTGCGGGACGTATGGTGAGGGCCCGCGTCTTATACCAGAGGCAAAGATGCGTGAATACCAGCGTCCTCCGAAAACAATACCGAGGATAGAGGGAGGCACCGAGGCCCACGAGCAGAACTGGGTAGATGCTTGCAAGGGTGGCGAGCCGGCGTGCTCTAACTTTGATTATTCCGGGCCTTTGACGGAGACGGTTGTAATGGGTAATCTGGCAGTTCGTTTCCCGAACAAGAAGCTGGAATGGGACGGTGAGAACATGAAGGTTACAAACCTGGAGGAAGCTAACGAATACGTTCACCGTCAATATCGTCAGGGATGGAACCTGTAGTGATTTTGGGTCAATAAACAAGAAGCAAGAATGTGGTTGTTTGCTTGTCGTAAGGAGAAATGAAATGTATAAGAGAATCTTAGTAGTTGCTGTTTTGTCGGCAGGTTTTGTTATGTCTTTTAACGTGTGCATGGGCGGTTCGTGTGTGGTGGGTCGTCATCCGACAACGGACGTTTATGACGGTTGGCGTCTTGGTGTACAGGCGTGGACTTTCAACCGTTTTACACTTTACGAGGCGATAGACAAGACGGCAGAGCTGGGCCTGGACTGGATAGAGGCCTATCCACACGGACAGAAGCTAAGCAAAGAGAAATCTGATGTGGTTTTCAGCCATGAGATGCCAGTAGAGCTTAAGAATGAGGTAAAGGCGAAGCTGGCGGATGCAGGGGCACGTCTGGTCAATTACGGAGTTGTGAATTTACCGAACGACGAAGCGAAGTGTCGTGAAGTATTTGAGTTTGCCAAGGAGATGGGTATAGAGACACTTGTATCGGAGCCGCCTGAAGATGCGTTTGAGATGCTCGATAAGCTATGCGAGGAATACAAGATAAACATCGCGATACACAATCACCCAAAGCCTTCGCATTACTGGAGTCCGGATACGGTGTTGAAGGTATGTGAGGGTCGGAGCAAACGGATAGGCGCATGTGCGGACACGGGTCACTGGGTCCGGTCGGGCATCAATCCGGTCGAGGCGCTGAAGAAACTCGAAGGTCGAATAGTCAGTGTGCATCTTAAGGACATTAACGAGTTCGGGAATCCGAAGGCACACGATGTTGTATGGGGCACCGGTTACGTTGGGATTAAGGAAGTTCTTGAAGAGCTGGGCAGGCAGAACTTCAAGGGAGTCTTTTCGATAGAGTATGAGCATAACTGGGAGAACTCGCTGCCGGAGATACGCGAGAGCGTTCGCTATTTCGATAAAGTTTCGAGCGGTCTAAGGCCGAGCGGATGGCGAGATTTGCTGGAACCTGATTTGTCAAACTGCATATATAAGCCCGGGAGCTGGAAAATATCCGACGGAGTGCTTGAGCGTAAAGGCGGCGATGATATCTGGACGAAAGAGAAGTTCGGTGATTTTGTTCTTGATTTGGAATTTAAGACGGATGCAGAGAGCAACAGCGGAGTATTTTTCAGGACCGGTGATATCGCTGATTTTGTACAAACAGGTATCGAGGTGCAGATATTAGACTATGTGGGTTCAGACGAGGCGAGGAGCAAGGGCGCGTGCGGTGCAATTTACGATTGTCAGGGTCCGAGCAAGGAGATGGTAAGAAAAACCGGCGAATGGAACCACTATACTATTACGTGCAAAGCCAACAAAATCTATGTGGTGCTTAACGGTGAGCAGATAATCGAGATGGATTTGGATTTGTGGACCGAGGCCCATAAGAACCCTGACGGCACGAAGAACAAGTTCGGGACAGCCTTAAAAGATATGCCTCGTGTGGGTCATATAGGTCTTCAGGACCACGGCGATGCGGTGTGGTTTAGAAATATCAAGATAAAGCCGCTAATCGATTCATACTGAGCCTAAGGGGTTGGACTTGGCCGTAAAAGCTGGTTTGGAACAGCAGGTGGGGGCGTATTTTCCGGGTTCCTTGACAATGTGAAGCAAATGTATTAGAATATGAAGTTTAATGTATCGGTCGAAAGCCGGTAATGTGTAAGTAATATGTTTTTTTAAGTTTTAGGTTTGGAAAGAAGCAATGAAGAAAGGTTTGATTGTAAAGTTTTTGGTGATGTTAGCATTGGCGGGTGTGGTGATGATTGGCAGTTCGTGCAAGAAGGCGCCAAGTGAAAGCACTACGGAACAGCCCAAAGAAGAAACTTCCGGAGCAGTAGTGCAGGAAGCTCCAAAAGAAGCCGAACCGGCGGCTGATTTGGCGCCGATTCATATAAAGCTGCCGAAACCCATGTTTGTAGGTACGCCTCAAAATATTCAGGTACCGAACCTCGAGAAGCCTTTGGGCAAGCCTCGTCCGGCGTTCTTGGCGCCTGTAGGTACGATGAATGTTGCGTTGAGCAAGCCGGATCCGAACGCTCCGAAGTACCGCGATTACCGAATATCGAGCAGCGATGAAGAGCCGATTATAGGCGAGATAGAGATGATAACAGACGGCGACAAGGAGGCAGCAGACGGCAGTTATGTTGAACTGGGGCCGTTTATTCAGCATGTTACAATAGACCTGGGCGCGAAGCATGAGATATACGCGATAGTAATGTGGCATTTCCATAAGCAGGCGCGAGTGTATTTTGATGTTGTGGTTCAGGTTGCGGACGACGCGGATTTTGTGAGTAATGTTCAGACGGTTTTCAATAACGACCATAATAATTCGGCGGGTCTTGGTATAGGAACTGATATGCATTATGTTGAGACATCTGAGGGCAAGCTGATTGACGCCAAGGGTGTTAGGGGGCGTTACGTTCGTCTTTACAGCGGCGGCAACAGCAATAATGATTTGAACCACTATATAGAGGTAGAAGTTACGGCAAAGTTGCGCAATGAAATGGACGAAGAAATGGTCCGTTCTGATTTTATTTGTGGGGGTGGCAGCGGCTTCAATCAGGCTGCCAAGACTTGAGCATCGTCCGATGCACGGCGACGAGGCGGTGCACGCAATCAAATTCGGCGAGCTCCTTGAAAAAGGCGAATACATCTATGACCGCGA
>Ga0114923_10001315_pt1 | contig 17325 bp, 22 predicted proteins | sample SumtaG_FD_89578 | JGI IMG/M metagenome (GOLD analysis project Ga0114923, IMG submission 89578) | Deep subsurface microbial communities from Indian Ocean to uncover new lineages of life (NeLLi) - Sumatra_00157 metaG | ecosystem: Environmental > Aquatic > Marine > Oceanic > Sediment | place: near...
ATTGCTCTGGGAGCAGGAAATGTATGGTGGCACCAGACCAATGCACGAAGGCCAGGACACGGATCACTCTTCGCAGGCAGAGTCATCGACGCAGGATTCCCACACATGCTGCCTGGTGGCGGCGCTCTTGCTGCTACGGTAATGTAGGCCAGGACAACTAAGATGTCTCCAGGTGTCCTCGCTTACGACAACCTCACAGAACTCAGAGTAGTTGCAGATCCAGGTACAACCATCATCGCTAACGACCTTGAAATGCAGATGTGGGGCACCCACATAGAGTTTTAGGTGAACAAAATGGTGCGAACAGTTCACGTAACAGGAATCGCCTCTGCTGTAACGACAGCGATCAGTCTCGGCGCGTACGTAGGTGCAAGAAGCCGGATTGCTGTTTTAGTAGCAGCGAGACAGATTCTATACGGAAGTCAAGCTCTATCGGTGCATCCTCACAGGCACACTTTCTCTGCTCATCCTCACAGGCACACCTTCTCTGCTCATCCTCACAGGCACACCTTCTCCGCACACGATCAGGCCATAGCCTCAGCAGCCTTCCACACCGGTCACATGTTGATGGTCAACGCCGGTGCTCTCGAGGGAAGTGACGCTACGGCTATGGGAACCTTTCCCGCGCAAGTGGGTACAGTTCATCACTCTAACGTTACAGGCACCGTCCATCATTCTAACGTAGCCGGCACCGTCCATCACTCCAATGTCACGGGACTCAGACACGGAGCAACGATGACTAACTATACGATTGACAGCAGCGGTCGACTTGTTGCAGCGGGAACGCATCCAGCAGCCGATCACGCGGTCTTGAAGCTTCACGGCACAGGCGGTCCACGAATCGAACTTGGGAACGTCCTCAGAAACAACGACATCCTTGAGCTAACGTTTCTGATGCGGAGCGAGACAGGCGGGGTCTTCTAGGCCCTATTCAGGTGATTGAGATGGTGCGAACAGTTCAAGTAACGGGGTTTGCTTCGGCTAGAACGACTGCGATCAGCCTCGGCGCTCGGTTGGGTCCAAGACGTATCGGTATTCTTACCTCTATAAGACAGGTGATGCAAAGAAGTCGAGCTCTTTCCTTACACGCTCACAGACATACATTATCTGCACACCCACATCGACACACCCTTTCCGCTCACCTTCACAGACACACCTTCTCCGCACACGCTATTGCTATCGGTTCAGCGGCAGTTGATCTAACCAGAGCCCTTGCTAGGTCAGTAGGTGCTAACGTACTCGCGGGAAGCGACGCAACGATTATGGATAACTTCCCCGCCCAATTGGGTACAATTCATCACTCGAACATCGCGGGTACAGTTCACACATCGAACATCGCGGGTACAGTTCATCATTCTAATATCGCGGGAAGAAACTTGCGAGGTAATTCAATGCAAGCCTACGCGATTGATAGCAACGGTCGACAAGTCGCTGCGGGAACACATCCAGCAGCCAACCATGCAGTTCTTAAGCCACACGGATACGCTGGGCCGAGAATCGAACTTGGCAATGTTCTCAGGACCGATGACATCCTCGAACTAACGTTTCTGATGCAGTATGAAACTGCAGCAGTCTTTGACCTTTAATTCCCTCTTTTTTTATTGTTTTAAACCTAGTGCATTAACTATTCTTTCAGCTGCATTTTGGTCTCCGTAGGGGTCAAAGGGGTTTATCCAGTCTCTAGGTGAATCTATCATAGCTTTTGTGGCTTTTAGGATGTTTTTTGGTTCTGTGCCGGCTAACATGGAGGCTCTTACTAGGATGCTTTCAGGTCTCTCGGTTGCGTTCCTCAGGATCACAGAGGGAACCTGGAGAGTACAGGCTTCTTCTTGAACGCCCCCGGAATCTGTTAAAACCAGTTGAGCGTTCATTATTGCAGCTAGGAATTTTACGTAGGGCATTGGAGGTAGGATCTTAACTTGTTGGTTCATCTTTTTGGTGAGGTTGAATTTCTTCAGTCTGTCAATCGTACGCGGGTGAGCAGGATAAAGTATAGGAATACCTAGGGCGTCTTTAACCTTTTTCAGGCCTTTGATGATGTTTTTCAATACCGCGACGTCGTCGACGTTTTCCTCTCGATGCAGCGTTAGAAGCGCGTATTTAACGTTGCTCGGGGGCTCTGTTCTTACAACATCACTATAAACCATGTTCAGAGAGTCGACTACAGTATTCCCCGTTTGAACAATCATCCCCGGGACAAACTCTCTCGCAAGGTTTAACACTGTACCAAAGGTCGGAGCGAAAAGGTAATCGCTTATGTGGTCCAGCATACGACGATTGTGCTCTTCAGGCGTTCTCATATCTCCGCTTCTAAGGCCACTCTCCACATGTCCAAGGGCAAGCCTCAGCTTTCGAGCAGCTACTCCACATGCGAAGTTGAAATTAGCGTCTCCGCATACCAGGACGAGCGCCGGTTTTTCCTCGATGAAATACTTTTCAGCCTCAACCATTATTCGGGCTATTTGTTCTCCGTGTGTCGTGAGCTCGTTTAATCCGCTGATCCAGTGATCGGCCTCGTCGAGACCGACTTCATTGTAGATATCTGCGAGATCCGGGCTGTAGTGCTGACCGGTATGGAGCACCTTGTAATCGGCGTCGACCTCTGCGAGTTTGAAGATTACAGGGGCCATTTTGACGAAGCTAGGCCTAGTGCCGACGCAGACGACGACTTTATTCTTTATTATTTTTGAGGGATCGAGGTACTTCAAAGAAGGTCGAACTCCGCAACCATTTTATCAGCTATATCAGCCGCGTTATACCTCTCCCGGGCCCACTCCCTCATATCCTGGCTCAGCTGCTTCTTCTCCTTTACTGTGAGATCTTCCCAAGCAAGTATCTTGTCGACGAGCTCACGCTGAGTTTTGTAGACGTTTTCTCGGGGATAGTATTTGTCGGCGCCTCGCCAGCAGTTTATGAGGGGGTAGACACCGCACATCATGGCCTCAGCTAAGCTTACATGGGTGCCTTCTCTGATTCCGTTTGAAATGATTATATCCTTTTTCTGTAGCCATGCTTTCCATGCAGGCTTAGCTACGTTTTTGCTGATCCTGATTTTCGTGGATATCTCGAGGTCTTCCATGAGCTCACGACAAGGCTCTGTATACTGTACGCCTTCCCAATGAGCTCCGTAACCTTGGTCCCATTCTCCTTTAAGGTGAAAGGTCCATTTGGGATCGTGCTGCAGTAAGTCATAGAAGGCCTGTATACTCGAGTATACACGTTTTCTGTATCGAATAGTTGTGCTGTGCATTCCTAGGTTTTTACCGTATTTTCGGCGCTTCGGCATGGTGAAAAAGTTTGGATCTGACCCCTGGGGGAGATGAAGGTAATTGACGTCATGGCCTGTCTCTTGAAGTCTTTGCCCTATTAGTTGATGGCCGACTACTAGGTCAACCACATTCCAAGGGAAGCTTTTATAGACGCTGAAGAAGGGCAGCCCGCGAGCTCGGACAACTATCTTGCAGTTGGTCCTCTCGAGGGAGCACGCTTCTATGAAGGGGTATTGACACCAATCGAAGTATGCGATATCGCACCAATCCATGAGCCTCGAGAGGTTCATTAGATTTATTTGGGGATTAGGGCTGTTCACCCATAGTTGGACCTCGTGATCCGCTCTCTGCATAGCATCTAAGTCGGCCTGTAGCCATGACTCATTGCTAGTAAATACTGCTATTTTCAAAGTTTATCACTCCTTTTTAATCCCTTCAGATAAAGGGGTTTCTCGAAATCAAGACAGGATATTACGCCTACTTCCATTACCTCGAGGCCCGCCTCGATGGCGATAGTTATGAAGTGGTTAGGGGCCCACATCTCTGCGTAACCGTAGCTGTCGGTTATAATTTGGTCTTCACCTAGGTAGACGTCAGGAGATATCTTGTGTCTGTTCCTAATCCAATCACGGTTCATTAGATTCGGCACCGTGAGGAAGCACAGGCCGTCGGGTGTTAGTTTGTCGACCCAAGCCTCGAGGACTTTTGCGCTTTCGCTGAAGTGTTCGATGCCTCCGAGGCTCCAGCAGACATCGCATTCAAGGATCCCCTCGGGCTCGCTCATGTCGGCCTGTATGAAGTCTAGGTTATCTAGTCCTGGTTTTCGGACTGTTATAGCGTAGTTGTATAGGCTGTCTTCCCATTCAACCCCTGTAAATTGTCTCGAGGGATTGTTTGCAGCTAAATATTCTAACCAGGCTCCATCTCCGCATCCGTATTCCACGATCTTCTTTTTCCCTATGATGAGGTCCTGATAGGTTTTAGCGAGGAATCGGTCGTATTCCTCTAAGTTTGGAGTCTTGAATAGATGTCGACCCATATTGAAGCCAGCCCATTTCTTTTTATCGCTTTTCTTCATTACATCACAGCCTCACATACTTTAATGACGTCTTTCGCCATGTTTCGTATGTCCCATTCACGTTCAGCAACCTTTCGAGCTCGTAATGCTTCTCCCTCAGGGTCAGATTGGATCTTATCCCATATCTTGAACACCCCTGCAGCTACACCTTCGGGGGTATCATCAACTTTAGCACCGTATATGGGGTAGTCTTTCATTCCTTTGAAGCATATTATTGGAGTTCCACACGCATTCATTTCAAGAGGGACCCTGGAAACTAGGCCCCATAGAACAGGGCTTATGCCTATGTCAACTCCTCGGAACATGGGTCTTGGATCTATGACTAATCCGAAGATCATGGGACAGAGATGCTCTATTTGTAGGCCTGTTATGAGGTTAGACCAGTTGATTTGTTGCTTAGGGTCGGTCAGCACTAATCTGAAGTGTACTTGTGTTAGTTGTCTCTGAATTTTCTTGACTGGGAAGAGAGGGACGAAAGGTAGTTTTCTGTTGCGTAGGGCCTCGCTGTATAGAAGATGGGGGCGCATGAAGAATGGGGCTTTTTCGCCTGTGGGTGTCCAGTGTTTGAGATCTATTCCTCTTCGGATAGCGTGAACCTTTTGATCGGTGTATTCCTCCCAGAATTGGACGTCTCTCTTGAAAAACGTTATAGATGCATCGCATAGATGCATTAGTGTGGTCAGCTGCCACCAGCTGTTAGTTACACCGTAGAGGTCATCCCACCAACAGTATTCGGGTACACCATGAATCATGAAGACTTTTCTCTTCATGTCGTACATAGTTTGAGGTGGGTAGGTGTGTATGATGTGAACAGCGTCATCATCGTTAAGAACATCCTCCCAGGGAACGGTGAGTGTGGATCTTCGTCTGAGGGGAATATTTTTGCCTCCTTCTTTTTTATCCGTGTCGCATACGACGACGTTTTTCATGTTGAGTATTCCCATCTCGGCTTCTATGAGCTCCGCGATGGTACTCAGCATCCCACTTTTGGCGTTGGGATTATCAGGTATCTGAGTCCAGTGTACTAATTTCATTGTATATCCTCTTTTTTTATTGCGTATCTGCTAGATAGGCTAGACATATTGCATGTAGCAGGTTCATTAAGGCGATGATCGTGTATTGTAGATCCGTCCATGGGGGATACCATGTGTATATTTGGAGCCATTCAAAGCCCCAGGCTATACAGAACACGACTGACAACAATATGCGTAGTTCTTTGGATTTAATGAATATGGCTGCCCAGCTGAACAGCCAACATAGAGCTAAGCTCAAGCAGCTGAGCCAGTAGGGGAACTCGAAAATTCTCACACCAAGGATTATCACTATTAAGTGAAGTAGACCGAAAACCCAGATGTATATTTTTGAAAGTCTCTCTAATTCATCCATGTTATCACACATACGTTACTTTCTTCATCAGTTTTTCAAGGGTATTCCTGAGTAAGCTACTTATGTTGATGTGATTTTCCTCAGCCCATTCTTTTTGACTTCTTTTTATTGAAACGCTTGTTTTAACAAGGGGGTCTGAAGGATCTGAAACTTTAGTGTGAGGCATTATTATACCCTTTGTATTACTTATACCTATTTTATGGGTATATTTTAAAAGCTTTCCTAACGGCTGATCTAGTGAAATGTCTGTTATTCAACAGGTTCTTGAAGACATTAAATATCATCCGGTTAAAGTCGTGGAGTCTCGTATGGTAGCAAACTTGGCTGCTACAACTCTTGAAAATTACTCGGAGTATGACATGGTTGAGCCTTGGCTTGTTTGGCTCAGAGATATTTCATTTTTGAGGAATGCCAATGTTGTAACTACCATTGAGGGGACGGTTGCTGAAAAGCGTTATGAGGACATAATTGCTTTCGGTGCAGCCCTTAATAATCTTGCAGATAAGTATTCTATCAATGTTCCCTTTGACTTCGATGCTCGAGTCAATCTTTACAATCTAGCAGTTGGGGCCATAGCCAACTATCAAGGAAGGGTGACCTGGGAGATTATGGCCTACAGGGTCGCGGATAAGCTGAGTCTTGGAATCAGCTATAAAAACCTCGATGAAGAGGAGCAGCGATTAGCGGATAAATTCTATCTCATGCGTAATATAAAGGGTGGAAAGCTACCCATGGAGTATCCTAAGGGAGATCTTCAGCACAAGTGGATTGGCAACTATTCCGGGGCTCCTGCAGTTGGCGTGGATAACACGTTGATCCGTAGGACTGTACCTCAAGGCTTCAAACTTGTGTTAACTAAGCTTTGGTGCAGTCATCCAGTGGCCAACTTTGGAGACCTCGAGATACGGATCTTCCAAGATAGAAGAAGAGTCTCAACGATGTTCCCCTTCTGCTTCCCCAACTTCACTACAGCAACTCGATGGATTCCTCCTGTTGAAGTATGGATCCCTTGCATAAGCGAGCTACGAGTCGTATTACACTCAACCACGGGTCATGCTGCCACTCTTGCAGCTGCAGAGTGTGAATTACGTCGCATGACGTATTGGGATAAAATAGCCTGGGGCCTTGACAGGAGCAAAAAGATTACAACGGATGAGGAGAGAGACGTCATCGCTGAGCTTGACCTCATAGATAAACTAAACGCGGGGATATACGAATTAGTAACGCCTTTGCCGGCTTTAACTTAGGGGGAATCTTCAATGTCTGACAATGTAGAGGAGCTCTTGAAAGAGCTTCTCGAGGAACAGAAGAGAACGAGCCTTTACACGCTTACGTTAGAGCGAGATAGGCTTTTCGCTGCTCTTCTGAGTGCAGGCCTTGGTACGGCTGCATGGACAGCTAATGAGTTTGCCCTAGCAGCTGGAGCAACAGCGAACATTGTTCAATTAGTGCCTGCCGGTAGAGTATTCATAAATGGTGGCCCTGCATACTGGCATACAAGCCTTCCCTGGTGGTGTTCTTATGATCTCTGGATCGACCAGACTGCTCCTGCAATACCGCTTTGGACTGCGAATAGAATGCCTGAATCTCTTGAAACTCCTGATTTTCAAGGTCTTTTCCCGATCAGAGGTTTCTTATTTCATCAGATAACCAATAACGACGTCGCTCTGATTGCTTATGGCCTTATTGAAAATGCGTTCCTTTCGGTTCTCACTGAGACTTGGGATATGATAAGGGAGGTATATATCGATGCGATCGTTAAAGACGTCAGGAATCAGGCCTTAAAGATAAGTGGATTGGAGAGGTAGAAATGGCAAGATATAGATGTCCTACGTGTGGCGCAATAGGAGAGGTTGACAAAGAAAACAAGACGTTGACCGTACAATATGAAGCTCCTAAAATACCTGAACCAAATCCTCAAACAGGAAATAGGCCTGTGAGCTTCAAGTATCCTTCACATTTGGATTGTGAGTTTAGGAAAACTGTCGACGAGATTGACGTCTCAAAACTTACACCGGTAGATAATGTAGCTTTTGTTTTTGAAGGGGTTGCTGCTCAATGAGTTCTGATGCTGAAACTCAAAAGATGGTGCTGAGGCCCTTCACGAGACGTGGGAATGCCACTGCTAACGGCAACATAGGAGGAACGACGGTTGTTAGTCTCTGGGATCCCGCTGTTCCTGAAGGCCTCCAGGAGGGAGATAATTACTGGCGTGAAAGTCAACTTCTGATTCAGACAGGCGATATGAGGAATCAGGTACGGGATGTGACTGGCTTCGTTCAAGCAACCGGGGTCCTAACAGTTGCTCCTCGATTCGTCAACCCGAATGTGTCTCTTCTCTCAGGCGATATCCTAGCCCTCGCTGTCACTATTCCGGTTGTCGACGCATCTGCTGTGACTTCAGGCTCTCCTTTGGCCCTCGATGTGGCTTTAGCAGCTGCAGTAATAATCGTCGACGACGCCTCTCAGTTAAGAGCTGGCAACGCTGTTATCTATGATGATACCGGCGCCAGTGAAGCTATCTTAATTGTGGCCATCGTCGCGGCTAGTAACGTACTTGTGCTCGCTGCGCCTTTGGCTGCAGCTTACCTTGTCGCTGATGATGCTGCGGTCTCTATGGCTGATGCGTATATCTGGGATGATGCGCCGAACACTGAGGCCGTGACGATTACCGCTATAGACGTGACTCTGAATCAGCTTACTATAGCTCCAGGTGTGGTAGCCGGTTACACAGTGGCCGCGAACGCTGCGATCAGTGTGAGCCCTATGATCCGTGATGGCGTCGAGTTCACTTTGATGCCACCAACGAAGACGGTCGACAGTGGTACGCACACGAACCCTCAGCAGTGGCTTCATGATAACAACTGGTCTCCCGATGAGATCACGATAGCTGCAGCTGGGGCCCCTGGTGAGCAGCCTCTTGGTGCTGCGGTTGCTGCAGGGGCGTTAAGAAGGCTCAGAGAGTTAAGCATCGTTCATGAAGGGACCAATAACACTGTTGTTACTGTTCTGGATGCTACGTTAGGTAATATTGTCTTGCGAGTGCCGGTTCCTGCAGCGACTATGGTTATCTGGTCAAGTGAAGATGGTCGTCCCTTTGCTGCAGCCACTCAACCCGTTATACAGACTTCGGACATCACTGGTGGAAGCACGTTTGTAACCTGTGCAGGCGTGGAGGCACCGCAGACATGAGCATAAGAGACGATCCTGATTTTCTGAAGGCTCTCGGAGAGGCTTGTGAGGGAAAGCATCAGGAGATTCAGAACTTGACGAAGGTTGACTTCAGCAAGATTCGTGAAGAAATGGATACTAAAGTTACCGAGATGAAAGCTGAGGCTAACAAGGTAAGATCTGAGGCCGATAACATCCGAGCTCGAGCTGAAACAGACCGATTACAGGCTTTTAACAGAGTTTACGGAAGCGGTATTGGAAAGTATGCACCTCCACCTCGTTCTATCGAGGAACTTAGAAGAATGACGGATCCTGCTCACAGGGATATCCTGGAGAACCTTCGTAGAAAAGATAGTTCACCGGATGAGGCTAGATGTCCTATCTGTATGAATTTCGGTCACGGTAACAAAAAGAATGGGAAGCCTTGGTGTCTCAAGTGTGATGCTCCAATTCTTTCACCTGATAAGCACGAGGAGTGGTTAGAGTTTCAGTCGGATGAACCTAAGGTTACGGTTCAAGAGACCTTTACTGAGGTAGACGGTACTGTAAAAGGGAGATTGAAGAAGGAGAAGAAGAAAGATGGCTAGTATTGCGGGTCTTCAGACAATTTCGCTTAGTGCTTCGCCTCCAGCTGGATACGGTCAGTATGTGAAGAGTGCGTCGGCTGTAGTGTTCAGGTTTGTTTGGAGTGGCGTAACTTATTGGGTTTCCATGCAGTCAGGTGAAGGTGGCTGGACCCTCATAGCAGTGGACCAGGTTCCAGAGACCACGGTAAACGCGACGTTTACAGCCCTCGGAGCAGGAGCTCGAGTAGTCCTCATGGATGAGACTTTCCCTCTTATTGCTGCAGGGTTCGCGTTTACTGCGAATAATCAAGTTCTTGAAGGCCAGGGCAGAGGGACTTTCATAGACGGAGATGCGCTATTAACAACGGTTCATGCTATCAATCTTTCTGGTTTTGACGATTGTATCATAAGAAATATTTCGGTGCAAACGGAAGATGGTGGAACTAAGACCTGTCACTGTATATTTATCGAGGACGGTTGTAATGGATTTATCATCGATAATGTTACAATAGTTGACAGTGATAGCGATGGAGTTCACATAGAAGGTACAACAATAGAAAGAGGCTGGATTTTAAACTCTACTATTCTTGATGTTGATGATAACGGTATAGACGTCGACATGGATGCAGCGAATAACGTTTTTTATCTTCACCTTGAAGGTAACTTAATTACTTCAGCTGGATTGAGCGGTATCTCTTTTGGTGCCACCGGAGCAGGATTTCTTTTTGAAGTAATAGCAAATAATATAGTCTATAGTTGCGGTAATGACGGTTTTGATTTAGCTGAACTTCAGTTTTCAATAATAACAGGCAATATATCTTATAACAATGTACATCATGGAATTGCGTTAGTTAATTCCGATAACAACGTAGTCTCCAAGAATATCTGTGAAGAGAACGACTCAGGTGACCTTGCAACCTATGATGGAATCAATATAGACACAACCAGTTTAGACAATATAGTGACTGAAAACCTATGCTATGGAAATCATAGATATGGAATAACCTCAGTTGGAGCTAGAAATAACATATTAGGTAATCACTCATCATTGAATGATAGAGATGGTATATATATTACAGGTACAGAATCTCTTATCTCTCAGAATTATGTATATAATAATGGACAAGATGCTGCTGGTACTTATCATGGGATTCATATAAATACGAATAAAACATCAGTAATAGGAAACTTTATCAACAGTAATGCAGCAATCCAAGAGGACTGTATCTATATAGCAGCAGGACACGATCATTTCATTTCCGGTAACTACTGCTATCGAGGTATGGGGTCTGGAATTACTTTAGTAGCTGATGTTGATAATACCTTTATAACTAACAACTTTTGCTATGACAATGATGATTATGGGATTGAGATCGTGAATGCAAACTGTGATAATAACGCAGTTCATAATAACTATCTTCTTACAAATGTTACTGGTCAACTTCTCGACAACGGCACTCTCACGGATAAGGAGTGGAATTGGTGTGGAGGCCCTGTCTATAACAGTGAGGGCTGCGGGTTTGCCACGGTCCAGGAGAGTATAACTGACCTGGGAGGAGATGGCTGGGTTCGAGCTCCTGCGGGAACCTGGGATGAACGGCTTACTCTACCGAATGCTGATGTAATACTTTTCGGAGAAGGCTGGAGCACGATCATCCACCAGACTACAGAAGACGGACATGCTATCACGGTCAATGCAGATAATTGTATTGTAAGAGACCTACAAGTAGTAACAACTCCCGGTGGAACTAACGACTATGATGGGATTTCTACACTTGGAGGTGTAGATAATACCTTAATCGAAAACGTTTTTGTGAATGGCTCCGATAGAGATTGTATAGCAATAAACGGAGGAAGTAACAACAAAGTAGTAAACTGTTATGCCCTTAATGCGGATAGGTTTAATATTTTTGTTAATGGTCCATATTCCATAGTTTCAGGAAGCACTTGTGAGACATCAGGTGTAGATAACATCAACCTTGCTGGCGTAGGAAATAATTCCATTATAACTAACAATATTATAAATGGGGCTGCTGGTGATGGAATAGCTATAGCTGCTGGGAACGAGAATTGCACCGTCACCGGGAATAACATCACAGGTTGGACCAATGAGCCAATCGACGACGACTCGGCAACCTCAGTTGTCTGGAATAATAATGCTGGCGGCTCTGTGTTAACCTCGAAGGGCTGCGGTATGGCGACCATTGCCCTCGCGATCACCTATGTCGGAGCTGGAGGGTGGATTGAGATTCCTAGCGGAACGTATAGTATACCTGTAGTTCTTGATAATTCAAATGTTATTTTACGAGGACAAGGCTGGACCACTATTATTGACGGTGGAACTACAGGACACGCCATAAGCATAACCGGGAATAACTGTCTCGTGAGGGACCTTTCTGTAACGACTACTCCTGGAGCTACAAACAACTATGATGGAGTTAACCTCACGGGAGACGACTGTGAGCTAAGAAGCATCTTCGTTAATGGTGCTGACAGGCATGGAATTTACACTGATAAAAGGACAAAAGTAACTTTGTGTTACGTTATCACCTCTGATGAGGACTCCATTTTTGTAGGTGGAGAAGGAAACATACTCACAGGAAACACTCTTAGAAATGCTGGCAATCATCATATTAATATTGGTGGTTTAGGAGACGACGCAGTTGTCGGGAATAACTATCTTAATACTAGCGGAGACGATGGTATTCTGATTGATACTAACGCTGAGAACTGTGACGTTGACGGCAACCGCATCATGAACTGGACCAACGAATGTATTGACGATGATTCTGGGACAAGCACGATAGGAGACAACGAGTGTACGTAGGTGATGAAATGAGCCTAGGTTGGAATGAAGCACGGGAACCGGTTAGAGCTGCTAAACAGGAACACCGAGCATGGAGAGATACCTACAAGGCCTGGAAACAGGATCATAAAGCATGGCTCAAGGAGAAGAGAGACCATGATGAGGCCATTAAAAGAGAGGAGACTGTTGAGCCTCTACGCAACGAACCCGTGGAACCTGTAATGCCTGATCTCCCTGTGATACCTAAGTGGAGGGACCTCTGGAAATACGGTGGAGTCATAAAAGGAATGGGGTGCTGCCCCATCACCTTTGATTGGGGGCCGGATGCCACACCTGAACAGAAATCACTACTAGAAGACTGCATCAACAGCATGTCTAAGTGGGCTTCAAAAGTAGAAGCGATACTAGATAATCCTCCTGATGCAGAAACTCGAAAGGTTCTTAGGGAAATAAAACGCATTCAATTCCGTAGGTAATTGCTTTGAAATTTCCTTGGGCGTATCTCTCCGCTTTCTGTGCTGGCCTTTCGATAGGACTTGTGATAGGCTTTTTTGTGGTCCTAAGCATAGTCCGTTAACCCTCTGTTTTTTAAGTCTCTTCCCACTTTACTTTTGGTAGAGGAATGTAAAATGTCTATTCCCCCGGTTATAGAAGAAGCAATCAGCAAGTGTGGCGAGATCGATGTGCAACTATCCGGTTTGAAGGGCTTCCTACAAGAAGTCAAGAAACCGTGGTGGGTTGCAAATGATCCTGGTTATGTTAAGGCCACAGAGATCTATACAACTGCCAAGGCAACCTTGATTGCTAAAGTAGATGAGCTCCCAGACGTCTAACCGTATTTTTTCCCCTTTTTTACAAAGTTCAACGTATGTTTTATAAATTTAGTGTGTGGTTGAATAAGGGATTGTTATGCGCGATAAAGTTACGGTGACTGTTCTCATTGGATTGGCGATAGCTTTGATATCGCTAGGTGTGGATTTATGTCAATCCGGGGATTATGGCACCGGAATTATTATAATCATCTTAGGACTAGCTATTTTATTGGTGTACTACATATTCATTGAACCTGCTCATTTAGTGAAGGTGCTTAGAAGTTGACCCAGGATCCTCTTACGCAGGAGCTCATTGCTGAGCTTAAAGGATGGCGAGATGAGATTTTAGCTCACAACCCTCGTTACACTATGAACATTGGTCGAAAGTCATACACAGCAAAAGAGATTGTTGAACATATTGAACAGGATACACCTGATGGACGTGTGCTTGTCAACATGCTTGCAAAATACTCTATAAATCGCTTCAAGAACTTTGTGAACAATGGGGTGTGAATCCCTTAAAGCTTAACTTTTGTCCAGATTTTGATAGTGCCACAAAGTACAGTTTCAAGTGGAATCAACGTTTAATCGCAGCTCTCAACTGCAGCAACATTACAGAGTTACTTGAAAAAGATGCGACGAGAGCTAACTTTGAAAAGTATGCTCTTGATGCAGATCTCTTTATCTTTTATGACCATGGAGGAAAGGCGGGCCTTGTAGCTCAGGGGGGCCTCAGTTTTGCAGTTGACTCTCGTAATGTAGATCTTCTTAGAGGAGCCGAGGTCTATACTATGTGCTGTCTCACTGCTAAGGGGCTCGGCGCCGAGGCCTACCGTAAAGGCATTAAAGTTTGGTGGGGTTACACTGAAAACTTTTCGTTCATTCCCTCGAGTGAAGAGATCTACAGTGAGCTCGCTAACATGGGTCTTCTACTGGTTAAAAATAATGGAATGGATTGGACTGATGCCTTTTATGATGTTCAAGCAGCTTTTGATGCAGCGATCGCAAAGAATGATGCAGAGAATGGAGATCCTTGGGTTTCAGTGACACTTGTAGCTGATAGAGATGCCCTTGTGTGCTGGACTGACGAGACACCGCCTCCGACAGATTGTACTTTCAGACAGCTGGGAATAAACGTGTTTGGAAGGGCGGGTAATAAAATTTCACGACTGACGGCAGTATCTTTCATAGCTTTCTTGATATTTTGGGGCTATGGATTGCATGATGCTGGCCACCATGTATACCAGTTGAAAGGGACTCCTCTTTCCCTTGAGGGTGTGTATGTCGGCTTTGCAGGGATGTTGGGTGCGTTCTTGGTTTATGCCCGGGAACAGTTCAAATGGCTATCTAAGAACTAAAGTGTTTTTAATAGCTTTATTCCATTAATTAATCAAGATGGTTGATCCTAAAAAAGCAGCTTTAGGTCTAGGCTTACTCGTAGCTACTGGCGGCGCCATTGTACTTGCTTCTGCAAAAGGAGAACCTGCTCCAGAAGGTACTCCTGAGGGGAATATCTCTATCTCGATAACCCCTGTTGGTAGACGGGGTTTCTATTTTGATAAAGTGAAGGGTGCTTGGGCGGTTGGAGCTACAATTAATGTCAATGGCCTTTGTACTGCAGGATTTCCTTTACCGTCCATGGTGCTTGAATTGTACGACAATGGATCTCTCAGGAAAACAACTACAATACCGACAGTTGCACTTGGAACGTCATATCCTCTTTCAGAGGCGATGGGGGTTGCCGATATAGGCGACCATGACGTCTACGGAAGAATGGTTCTTACAAACGCTCTTGGATCCTATGAGTTCACGACGTCCACACAAAGCTTCAGCATCGGCGAAGCGCCTCCCGGCCAAGTCGACATCGAAGTCGTACTAACGCCACCTTAGGAGCTTAAAATGTCTGTCCCCTGGCACACACACGTTGAAGTAGAGATCTCGGGTAAAGTCTCAAAGGGAACTTTACCGATAAATTTGCTTCTTGAAATCTATGATAACGGTGAGCTCGCGGGATATGTACATGAAGCTGAAGCTCAGATAGGAATAGAATATTTTGCTGAGTTGAAACTTGGTGACGTCGACGGGAATGCAGCTGGGTTGAATCTAGGAGAACATACTTTGAAGGGAAAAATGACTCTCAGCAATTCAGAGGGAACAGCATCTTACGACACGGATTCGACGATGATCGGAATAGGTCAGATTCCTGCGGGGGACATTTCATAATAGTTTTGGGAGGTTTGTTTAAAGTTGGCTGATGGAAGTATCCGAATATGGTTGAATCCTCATCTGAGGTATGCGCGATTAGAACTATGGCTAGATTGGTATGATGAGTTTTTTTATGTAGCTAACTTTCCTCCTCTCGTAAACCCTGATGACCCGTACTATCTTCCCGGCGATCCCTTTCCTGCATCATATCTCTATACTGTTAGGTTTCCAGAACAGACGATAAACGGGGTAACATACAAGGCCACGCAGCTCGGCTGGGGTTTCACTTTCCAAGGTAATCCTGATTACACTATAACAATTGAAGAAAAGACCTCCTCTTCAGCCATTATCAAAGTTACCGGGATAGCTTCAGGGGGATATCCTATTCCAAATATGCAGTTACGGATATTTAATGGAGCGAACTTGATTGCTTCTCAGGATTTTGAGGGCGTAGTCATTGGACAAGCTTACGAGCTCGAGGTTGAAGTTACCGGTTCTGGGTCTCAAAGCGTCCATGGTGAGATGATCCTAACAAACGCATTAGGTTCATACGAGTTTGCAACGGAGACGTTGAATTTCGACCTTGGTTAACGTTTTCTAGCAGAGTCAACGATAATTCCTAGTATGGTTGCCGGTGCAAGTACCGCTCCGATTTTTGCTATTGTGCTTGTCTTCTCTTCGGGTGGTGCTCCGTCTTGTTTGAGTTCAAAGTATAGTGTAAATGGCACTTTTGGATCATCCTGGGTCCAACCTTCAGGTATCTCTAAGTTGCCTGAGGCAGGTATGTTTTGTTTGAAGGGCATCTCCGATTTATCTATGTAATAGCTTGGAGGTAGAATAATTTCGTATGTGTGAATCCTTGTGGTGACGTCGAATTGAGCTATTCCGTTTGCTTGTGTTCCTTTGCTGACTCCATCCAGGAGGCATTCGATACCTTCCATTGATTGATTTAAAGTTTTATCATTCACTCCAAAGATGATGATGTATCCCATGTCGCTTTAATTAATGGTTTACTTGTTTTAAAAGGCTATGTGCTCGTTTGTCTTTTAGCTAATTTCATGTAAAAAGGGGTAACCAAAAGCTTTACATTTAGTATAGAAATGTATAATATCGGTAAAGGATGCCTGAAAGTGAGTTCCCGTACAAGAAAATACTCTGTAAACGAGGCCTTTGAAGACGTCAAGGCCACGTCAAAAGAGTTACAGGAGATTGAAAGAAGTCTCCAAGATGTTGCTGCTCAACTATGTTCAGTAATGGAGCGCGCTCATCATTTGACGGTTTTCCTTGAAGATCTAAAATCGGAGTGAGGAAATTGTCAAATAATGGTAAAGCGCTTGATGGAACCGAGGAAGATTCTGTGGTTTATAGAGATGGTTATAATTGGGCTAAAACTGATAAGATCATGCCGAACCCATGGAACCCTAACGTGATGGATCATAACACTCTGCAGATGCTTAAGGTTAATCTCCAGGAGGGAAGTTATGATCCTCTTGTTGTATCGCCGGCGAGGGTGTTCTTTGGCAACATGGAGCAAGAGGCATCTGATTATATCGTCGTTGATGGAGAGCAGCGCTTGGTTGGTGCCAAGGAGCTCGGTATTCAATGGCTCAAAGTTGAAGTAAAGCATTTAACCGATGCCAAGGCTCGAGAAGAGTGCTACAGTCGCGGAAAGGTACGGGGTCAGTTGGACCCCCTCAAGGAGGGCCATTTCTTTGAACTCGAGCTAGAAGCGCTGGGGAGTGAGGCTGCCGTAGCTGAGAAGTACAAGGTGAGCCGGAGTTACGTCGCCGGTCGCCGTAGCCTCTTGAGGGCGCCCTCGGTAATCTTGGACCTGTTCAAGACTCCTGAGAAGACGTATAAAAAAGTCGTTACGAAGGAGCATAGGGCAGAGGTCAAGAAAGCAAAGGAACATGTTAAGGAGGTTCAGAAGGAAAAGGATGTTGAGCCCTGGCAGATCCAGCAAGCACGAAACAGCATACCCGATCCTCTCGACGAGGATGATGTTGTCCCACGTGGGACACTCACGGTCTCA
>Ga0114923_10001316_pt1 | contig 17314 bp, 16 predicted proteins | sample SumtaG_FD_89578 | JGI IMG/M metagenome (GOLD analysis project Ga0114923, IMG submission 89578) | Deep subsurface microbial communities from Indian Ocean to uncover new lineages of life (NeLLi) - Sumatra_00157 metaG | ecosystem: Environmental > Aquatic > Marine > Oceanic > Sediment | place: near...
GGTCAGGTTCTAGCCTGGCGGCTGCACGAATCAACAAATTGAATGTAACCCTGGGCAGCACGTTTAGTGCTGGTAAAACACTAATCACCTTTAATTGTAATGCGCCACGCGCACGACTGGCTATGGCTAAAGCAGAACTGTCAGGTGCTGTAGAGACACACACAGCTAAGCTGAGAATGCAGGGTTTGGAACAAGCGGGTGATGTCGAGGTCGCGCTGGCAGCAAGTGTTGTAGCTAAAGCCCGTGCAGAGGTTAGATTAGGGGAATTACAAATAAGCTATTGTTCGATCATAGCACCTTGGGATGGTCGTGTTGCAAAAGTTTACGTACGTAACCACATGACCGTTACACCTGGGCAACCGATGCTTGATTTGGTGAAGTCTGGCCCGTTAAGACTGAGAGTAAACGTTCCATCCCGGCTACTGAGCCAACTTAAGGTTGACTCACAGTTTGAAGTAACAATCGATGAGACAGGGAAAACATACCAAGCAAGTGTGGCAGCCATCAACAGTCGTGTTGATTCTGTAAGTCAGACGGTTGAGATTGAAGGTTTGATGACCCAAAGTTTTCCTGAACTACTCGCAGGAATGAGTGGTACAGCAATAATGCCTGAAATGTAGTACTTGATGGCTACCTCAATGCACTTCAAAGTGATCTGTATACTGCACGATGAGTAATATCGACGAAGCTACTAAGCAGCCTGCATTAGACGCATTTCTCAACTTAGATTTACGTGCTGTAAAAGCAATCAATCCAGCAGATCTGTCTTTTATCATAGTTAATGAAACGATAGCCTTGGTGCCGTATCGGCAAGCAGCATACTTTACGGTATCAGCAGTTGGAGTACTTGAGCTTACCACTGCATCAGGTTTGGTGAGTGTGGCAGAAGATTCACCCTACGCTATATGGCTTAGTAGTTTCGTTAAAACTTTCCCAAGAATACTTCCAAAAGAAGCTGGTTGTCATAAGCTTGATTTTTCAGAAGCGCCAGAAGAATTTAAAGATGGTTGGGAGGAGTGGTTACCTGAGCATTTACTTATAGCACAGTTGTTTAACCAAACTGGCACTCGACTAGGGATGGTGATGTATGCCAGAGAAGAGCCATGGCTTCCCCACGAACTTGAGAAGTTGGAGCACATACATCAAATCTATGGGTCTTGTCTTGGTTTTTTAAGCGAAGTAAAGATTGATTTTATTACAAGACTACGTGGATGGATGCGTAAGGCAGTCAGTTACTGGGCAGTGATTGCTATTTTTGTGGGATTGTCTGTCCCTATTCGTTTGTCTGTTTTAGCCCCAGGTGAGATTATCGCTTTAAATGCGTTTGCTGTTGCGGCCCCACAAGACGGTGTAATCAGAACAGTTCACGTGCAACCAAACACAGTAGTTAAAGTTGGAGATTTATTGTTCTCATTAGATAACACCACTGTAACTAGTAGGTTGGATGTAGCAGCAAAGTCATTATCAATTGCGCGCGCTGATGCTTTAAATGCGCAACAGCGCGCGTTTAATGATCTAAAAAGTAAGGGTGAGATAGCCTCCGCGATAGGTCGTGTCCGCGAGAAAGAGGCTGAGCTAGCATCATTAAAAGCATTAATGGCGCGAGTAGAAGTGAGAGCTGAGCGTGATGGTATCGTGATCTACGGTGATCCAAATGATTGGATAGGAAGGCCTGTACAAACCGGTGAACGCGTGATGCAACTGGCAAATCCGCGTGATGCAGGTTTGCTGGTATGGCTACCAGTCCACGAGGCATTAAACTTAGATATTGGTGCGCCGATGCGCTTATTTTTGCATATTGATCCACTTAATCCATTGCCCGCATCATTATTGCAAACTAGTTTTCAACCTGTGATGAGTCCAGAAGGTGTATCTGCGTATCGAATAAAAGGGGAATTTGAGAAGGAAGTGGAGAGGCCACGTATCGGTTTGCGTGGCACTGTTCGCATCTCGGGTAAGTGGGCTACATTGGGGTATTATTTTTTTCGAAGACCTGTAACTGCAATACGTGAATGGACTGGCCTGTGAGTTCGTTAGTACAACCAGAGTCGAATAGACAGATTTTTCTTCCCCCACTGCGTGAGGAGCTTAAATTGCTTCCCGCAGCAGCAAATCATGATGGATCGTTAGCCTGGATGGTGCAAGATCCCATTAATAATAGTTTTTTTCGTATTGGGTGGCTTGATTTTGAGATGTTATTGCGCTGGGCTTACGGCTCACCAGAGAAAATCGTAAATTCGGTTAATAACGAAACCACATTAGATATTGATGTTACAGATGTAAATGATTTAAAGCTTTTCTTGGAGCAAAATAGTTTGCTTCAAGCGAGCAGCCAGGAAGCCGTTGATCAACTTAGGGAGCGTGCTAAAGAACTGAATAAAGGTTTTCTCAATTGGATACTGCACCACTATCTTTTTTTTCGCATTCCTCTCTTTCGTCCACAAGTTTGGTTAGCAAGCCTAATGCCCTGGCTTGGTTGGATATTCACACGTACTACCGCCATTGTTGTTACCTTTCTTACCCTAGTCGGAATTTTTCTAGTTGCACGGCAATGGGAGGTGTTCTCTAGTACTTTTGTTGATCAGCTTACTTGGTCAGGTTTGCTAGGGTATACAGTGGCACTAGTTTTTGCGAAGATTTTGCATGAAATGGGGCATGCGCTAACCGCAACCCGCTATGGTGTGAGAGTTGCGCACATGGGTGTGGCATTACTAGTAATGTTCCCTATGATGTATACCGATACCAGTGAAAGCTGGAAATTAAGTAGCTCACGACAACGTTTGGCAATTGCAAGCGCCGGTATTATCGCAGAGCTAGCTTTAGCAGGTTTAGCCACATTGGCGTGGAGTCTGTCACCAGATGGGTCTGTCAAAAGCGCATTATTTTTTCTGGCTACGACAAGTTGGTTGCTTACGTTATTAGTGAATGTAAGTCCATTTTTGCGCTTCGATGGCTACTTTATCCTGATGGACGCAATAGACTTCCCAAATTTGCACCAGAGATCTGGTGCATTTGCCCGTATTTGGCTTAGACGTGTTTTGCTTGGTTTTAATGATGCCTGGCCTGAAGATATTCAGAGTAATGACAGGACATTATTAATTGTATTTGCATTTATGACATGGCTGTACCGACTGGTAGTATTTCTTGGCCTTGCAGTATTGGTTTATTACTTTTTCTTTAAGATCTTGGGTATTATTCTCATGGTGGTGGAGCTGGTTTGGTTTATTTGGCGACCTGTATGGTCCGAACTAAGTATGTGGCGCGAAAGAAAATCGGAAATTAAAACTAGTCGTGTGTGGATGGCCTATGTGCTACTTGGAATTATTCTGGTGGTGGTGCTAGTACCATGGCAAACGGGGATTAGGGGGCCGGGCTGGGTGCACCCAGAGCGTTTACATGTACTGTATTCGCCTTTACCCGGTCGCCTAGTTCGATTACCAGAAGGTGAAAATGTAACTAGTGGACAACCATTGTTTATCCTCGAGTCTCCAGACTTACGGTTATCTGCAGAGCGAGCAAGGGGGCTTGCTCAAGCGCGTGCTAACGAATTGATTGGTTTAATGGGATTGCCAGACGGCGAGACGCGCAGAGAGCAAGTGCGAGCACAGCAAGAAAAGTATGTTGCTGAAGAGAAACTATTTCAGGAAGAACAAGCGCGATTAAAGATATCAGCGCCATTCTCTGGAACGATTGTAGATTTGGACTCTAATCTTGTCCCAGGTGTGTGGATTCAACCCAGTCAACCTTTGGCTACTTTAGTAGACTATTCACAATGGGTGGTTGATGCATACGTTAACGAGGAGGATGTTCATCGAATAAGTCCAGGTGACAAAGCACAGGTATACAGGCCTTTGAGGCTTGGTGTGCTTCAAGGATATGTCATTGAAGTTGACGCTACTAGAACGACAGTACTCCCGCATTACAGTTTAAATGCCAAGTCAGGAGGTGATATTGTTACTTTGGATAATGAGAAGAATGTTCCTCGAGATGCAATATATCGCGTACGTGTGAAGTTAGACAGTCCTCCACCTGAGAGCCGCCAAATGAAAACTGGTAATGTAGTGATTAGTGGTGAGGCTAGAGCATGGCTACCAACTGTTCTTGAACGAATTGGTGCTGTGGCAGTTCGAGAGAGTGGTTTCTAGGTTGGTTATCACGATATCGTTGGGTTTTAGTTTTCAACATAACTAGCTCAGCATCCTACTATTTTTTCATGCGAGTATCACACAAAGGCAGTCATGATTCTGGTCAAACTGTGGTTGATTGACCCAACATACTGTCGAGCATAAAGTTAGTCATAAAGACGCGAAATTCCTATCCTTGCCTTGTATTTTTTGTAGCATCCAAAGGTTAAAATGTAAATTATCATGAAATCTTTAGTTACTGGTGCAAGCGGTTTTGTCGGTTCAGCGGTTACACGCTGTTTGCTGGCTGCTGGTCACGAAGTACGGTGTTTAATTAGACCGGAATGTGACCAGCGTAACCTTGATGGGTTACCCGTTGAAATTTTAGAAGGTGATTTACGTGATATCGCATCATTGAAACGTGCAATCACCAATTGTGAAAATTTGTTTCACGTTGCTGCAGATTACCGTCTTTGGGTACCAAATCCAGAAACCATGTATGACATTAATGTCAAGGGGACTCAGACACTAATACTTGCTGCAGCCGAAGCTGGCATTAAACGCATAATATATACCAGTAGTGTAGCTACTTTGGGATTAAATTCTGATGGTAGCCCGGCAAATGAAGAGACCCCTTCCAGCCTTGTCGAAATGACTGGGCACTATAAGCGTTCAAAATTCCTCGCAGAACAGGTAGTCCAGCATTTCACCAACAAACATAAGCTACCTTTAGTTATTGTCAATCCTACTACTCCAATAGGGCCACGTGATATAAGACCAACGCCTACAGGGCGAATAGTGGTTGATACGATTCGTGGTCGGATGCCGGCTTACATGAATACTGGCCTGAACGTTGCACATGTTGATGATATTGCACAGGGTCACCTACTGGCGTATATGCATGGGAGGCCAGGAGAGCGTTATATTTTGGGAGGCGAGAACATAAACTTATTGCAAATTTTGCAGACAATAGATGAGATTGGTGGAAAAAAGATAAATCGAATAAATATTCCAGTGACGCTGATTTTCCCCATAGCCTGGATGATGGAGAAAATTGCAATTATTACGAATGTTGAACCCCGTGCATCAATAGACAGTATTCGTATGGCGAAGAAAAAGATGTTTTTCTCCAGTGAAAAGGCCATACGTGAGCTAGGTTATCAATATCGACCTTCAACAGAGGCGATAAAAGATGCCATGATTTGGTTTCAGAATAATGGTTACTGCGACGGGTATGTAAATTCACCTACTAGAAAAAAATTCCTAGCGTAAATCTTACCTATCAAATCCCAAAATGCATATTTTATTGTTGGGTCCACGCAACAAGGATTCATTCTATGAGAGTGTCTGTACTCTGCTACCGTGCAAATTTTCGTAACACTACCATTAGCTCATCAATTGCTGCATTACCTTTGCCAGACTTGATTGCGCCTTGCATGCAGCCGTGAGTATGATTTTCTAGCAGTTGCATGGCAACGGCATCAAGCGCAGATTGCAGCGCAGATACTTGGTTTAGGACGTCAACGCAATAACGATCTTCCACTATCATTTTGGAGACACCGCGCACCTGTCCCTCAATACGGTTGAGCCGTTTTATCAGTGCATCTTTGTTTGGCTGCACCACAGTCTTAGGTGTGTTGCATAGTTTCTTTTTAGATGATGACTTCAAAACCTGCCCCCACGATGGCTTCGTTAAACTGATTTACATTGTTTTTTTTGGTATCGTACTGGATTGTGACCTGTTTGTATTCCAGAGAAACATCTGCATTATTAACTCCGGAAATTTCTTCCAGCACGTTTTTTACACTCTTGACGCAACCCATGCATGTCATTCCGTTGATATTCACTATAGTCGTTTGCATTTTATATACTCCATGTAAAGATTTGTGTTTCAAGAGCCTGCCTGCCACCGTTTTAACAACAAAGAGTTGCCTACTACCGACACTGAGCTCATCGCCATTGCTGTGGCCGCGATCACAGGGTTGAGCAATCCCGTTGCCGCGAGCGGTATGCCTAATACATTGTAAATGAAGGCAAAAAATAGATTCTGGCGGACTTTACTAAGCGTTCTGTGGGAGAGAGAAACCGCATCAGCTACACTCATCAGGTCATCGCGTACCAGGGTGATGTCGGCGGCCTCAATCGCCACATCGGAGCCAGCACCTATGGCGAAACTCACATTGGCTGTTGCCAGTGCTGGGGCATCATTTATGCCATCTCCCACCATGGCGGTAAACCTACCGCTAGCTTTCATTCTCTCTACTTCAGCAGCCTTATCTTGCGGTGGTACTTCAGCTCGGTAATTGGTGATTCCTACCTGCTCGGCAATAGCAGCGGCAGTAGCGGGGTTGTCACCTGTGAGCATCATCACTTCGATTCCCATGGATTGCAGACGCTTCACAGCCTGTTCGGAATTACTCCGCAGTTGGTCGGCGATTGCGAGATACCCAAGTACTTTAAGAGTGCCGCTGAACATTTTGGCAACACCAATGACGGTTTTACCTTCAGCTTGAAGAGCGGCTATACGATCGTTATCAATTACGGCACCACGATCAATTAAAAATTTTGCTGAACCGAGCATGCATTCAGCGTCATCGATGCGAGCAGTAATTCCGCTGCCAGTGACAGCGATAAAGTCATTGACTGTTTGCGATCTAATATTCATGCTTTCGGCACGTTCCATTACTGCTTTGGCAAGGGGATGTTCCGAGCCTTGTTCCAAGGTAGCGGAAACCTGCATTAAATCATGCTTGGTAATCGGTCCTGCGGGAACAATATTGGTCACCACTGGCTTACCTTCTGTGAGGGTGCCAGTCTTGTCCACAATGAGTGTCTGGATTTTTTCCGCCTGTTCCAGTGCGGCAGCATTTTTAACCAGTACCCCGACTTGCGCGCCACGTCCTGCTCCGACCATGATCGCTGTTGGTGTGGCTAGCCCCAGCGCACAGGGACAAGCAATTACCAGTACTGTTACGGCGTTGATAAGTGCCAGAACGAAATCACCAACAAGCCACCAAGTCAGTAACAGTGTCAGAGCGCTAATAGCTACCACTACGGGAACAAAGATGCCAGAAATTGTATCGGCCATTCTCTGGATTGGTGCTTTGGAACCCTGCGCTTCTTCCACTAAGTGGATGATGGCCGCAAGTTGGGTATGGGCGCCAACACTGGTAGCACTGCATTTGAGCAGACCTTGTTGGTTCATGGTTGCGGCATAGACTTTTGCACCCACCTGTTTGGAAACTGGTAGGCTCTCACCGGTTAGCATTGATTCGTTTACACTGGACGAACCCTCGATGACGATACCATCCACTGGCAGATTTTCGCCCGGGCGTACGATAAAAATATCATTAATCTTAAGGGTGTTTGCATCTACCTCAATAATCTCACCATTACGCTCTATCCGTGCAGTTCTGGGTTGTAGTCCGATAAGCTTTTCAATGGCCGCCGAAGTTTTACTTTTGGCACGAGTCTCCATAAGCTTGCCTAGCAAAACTAGAGTGATAATGGCTGCGCCTGACTCAAAATAAACATGTTGATTCAGCGCCAACAACGTTACAATCGCACTAAAAAAATATGCCATGCTGGTGCCAAGTGCAACTAAAACATCCATGTTTGCGCTGCCTCCGCGAAGCGCATGCCATGCGCCTGTATAGAAGCGCATACCAATCCAGAATTGCACAGGGGTTGCCAGCAACCACTGCAGCCAGCGTGGTAGTAACTCGGCATTTATGCCTGAAAAAATAGCACCCATATTTAGCATTAACGGTAGGGTAAGGGCAGCAGAAATCCATAACATACGAAGTTCCGCCTGGTAGGCAGCCAGTCGTCGTGCTTTTACTTCAGCACGGTTGGCTTCGTTTATCTCAGTTGCGCTATAGCCTTCATTGACAATGGCAGCAATCAGGTCACTCACTGTTGTAGAGCCAGGATTGAAGCTGGCGTTGACTCTTTCTGTGGCTAGATTGACGGTGGCGGTAACCCCAGGAAGATTGTCCAATGCTTTCTTAATACGCCCGCTGCATGCTGTACAGGTCATCCCCTCAATTTGTAGTTGTACCGACTGGGGAACAACATGAAATCCAGCTTTCTCAATAGAGTGAACCAGATTGTCAGGTATGGTCTGGGTATCATCAAATTTGATTCGTGCCTTCTCGTTGGCGAGATTGACTACTGCATGTACACCTGGCAGTTTATTTAGATTCTTTTCTATACGTGCCGCACAGGCCGCGCAAGTCATGCCCTCGATAGATAGTTCGATTTGTTTGAGATTGGGAGAGTTCAAAATTATTCCTAGGCATTAACGAAATCACCATATACCCCACAGGGGTATAAGTCAATATAACTTAAAGCAGTACTGAAAAAAGGTTTTGGGAAAAATACGTTTGGTTAAATCTAGAACTACATTAACGTAATACGTTAATCTTCCCGCCGCAATTGAGGGAACAGGATTACATCACGAATACTGGGACTATCGGTAAGCAACATAACTAATCGATCTATGCCGATACCTTCACCTGCAGTGGGGGGGAGGCCATGTTCTAGTGCACGAATATAATCGGCATCGTAGTGCATAGCCTCTGTATCGCCCGATTCCTTGGCAAGCGCTTGCTCAAAGAAGCGCGCTTCCTGATCCTCTGGATCATTCAATTCAGAAAAGCCATTGGCGATTTCGCGTCCGGTAATGTAGAGCTCAAAGCGGTCAGTTATTTCTGGATTTCTGTCATTGCGGCGCGCTAGAGGAGAGACATCTGCCGGATAGTCAACAATAAAAATCGGATCGATTAGTAAGTGTTCAGTTGTTTCATCAAATAGGGAAAGCTGTAATCCACCAATCCCATCTTCCGGTTTGTAAATAATATTGAGTGACTGTAATTTGCTGATTAAAAATGTACGGTCGTTGAGCTGCTCATCAGTATATTCGGGATAAAATTTTTGGATCGCTTGAGTGATAGACAGTCGCGAGAACGGATGCGCAAGATCAATTTTATGCCCCTGATAAGAGATTTTGGTTGTGCCTAGAACTTTTACCGCTATATCGCGAAGCAAGGTTTCAGTGAGATCCATCAGATATGTGTGATCTTGGTAGGCTTCGTAAAATTCTAGCATTGTGAACTCAGGATTGTGCCGGACGGAAATTCCTTCGTTCCTAAAACTGCGGTTTATTTCAAAAACCTTTTCCATTCCGCTTACCACCAAACGTTTTAAATACAGTTCTGGTGCAATGCGCAAATAAAGGTCCATGTCTAGCGCATTGTGATGTGTGACAAAAGGTCGTGCTGCCGCACCACCGGGGATAGGGTGCATCATCGGTGTTTCTACTTCCAGATATCCACGTGTGACAAAAAAATCACGAACAGACTGAATAATCTTAGAGCGTGTGACAAATACCTTACGTGTATCCTCATTAGTAATTAGGTCAAGATAACGCTGGCGATATTTCTGTTCCTGATCTGTCAGACCGTGAAACTTTTCAGGCAGGGGGCGTAATGATTTAGTCAATAGGTGTAGACTCGTTACACGCACTGAGAGTTCACCAGTTTTGGTTATGAACAGTGTTCCTTGTGCACCTAAAATATCACCCAAATCATAATGCTTAAATTTAGCATGAGTGGATTCACCAGCAATATCGTTAGTGATGTACAGTTGAATATGTCCACTCAAGTCTTGAATGGTAGCGAAGCTTGCCTTGCCCATCACACGTTTCAACATCATGCGTCCAGCTACTCGCACAGTTATTGGGTTTGCTTCTAGAATGTCGTTCGATTGTTCGTCATATTTTTTGTGGAGATCTGATGCCAGGTTATTACGGCGAAAATCGTTTGGAAAGACATTACCCTCCTGACGCAATGCAGCCAATTTGGCACGACGCTCCTTAATAATCTGATTGGTGTCTTGTTGCGATTTGTCTTCCTGTTCACCCATTTCCTGCCCTTAAAAAAACATATAAATCCCTTGCTATCTATATGTGTTACCAATTATAGCGTTGCGCCACATTCAACGCCATCATCTTACCGAATCAAGTACGCACCAAATTATTTCTTACATTCCATGTAATATTCGATTTATTTCGGTAGAGAGGATAAATGAGGAAGGTTACGAAGCTTATTTAGATACATTTATAAATGCAGATTTGATCAAAGCGAGTGTAAGTGATTTGAAGGAATGAATCTAAATATTGTGTAGAATACCTTGGGACCCCGCCTCCAAAGTTGTCAATAACTAGGAGAAAAAACGGCGCAAAATTGTAGTGGTATCTTTTTCTAGCTGTGGATTAGGCACCCTGTTTCAAACTTGCCCGAATAAAATCATCCAAACCACCATCGAGTACTCCTTGAGTATTACCGATCTCTATACCTGTGCGTAGATCCTTGATACGAGACTGATCCAGTACATAAGAACGTATCTGGTGTCCCCAACCGATGTCAGTTTTGGAGTCTTCTATCGCTTGTTTTTCGTCACTACGTTTACGCAATTCCTCTTCGTATAGGCGCGACTTTAGCATTGCCATTGCTTCCGCACGATTACGGTGCTGTGATCGGTCATTCTGGCATCGCACCACAATACCTGAGGGATTGTGAGTTATGCGGATGGCCGAATCGGTTTTGTTGATGTGTTGGCCACCTGCACCGGAAGCGCGGTAAGTATCGATGCGCAAATCTGCAGGATTAATTGCTATTTCGATAGTATCGTCCGCTTCTGGGTAGATAAATACGCTAGCAAATGAGGTATGACGGCGATTACCAGAGTCAAATGGGGATTTACGCACTAACCGGTGAATACCACTTTCGGTGCGTAGATAGCCGTAAGCGTAATCGCCAGATATTTTGAGAGAAGCGCTCTTGATACCCGCGACTTCACCGGAAGATTCCTCTAGCACTTCCACCTTATAACCACGTCGTTCGCAATAGCGCAGATACATACGTTCTAGCATCGCTGCCCAATCCTGCGCTTCTGTGCCGCCAGAACCAGATTGAATTTCTAAGAAGCAGTTATTAGGATCCATCGGATTGGAGAACATGCGGCAAAACTCCATGTCTGCCACAGTCATTTCCAGTTTCCCCACATCGCTGCAGATGCTTTCTAGCATTGTATTGTCATCTTCTTCTCTAGCCATTTGGAACAGATCACTAGTATCTTGCAATTGCTGTCCAATTGCTTCTAGAGTAAAGATAATATCTTCCAGAGTTTTCTTTTCGCGCCCCAATTCCTGAGCGCGTTTACTATCACCCCAGATTGCAGGATCCTCTGCTAGCCGGGAGAGTTCATTCAGACGCGTTTGCTTAGTGTCAAAGTCAAAGATACCTCCGTAACTCTGTTGCTCGGCTATTGAGATTGGCGAGTTGGTTGGCAATAGCGTTGATTTGTTCTGCTTCCATATGCGCTTTATCCAAAAATGCGAAAAAAATGAAATTATACAGTAAGCTGGATAGGCTGCATCTACCTCTATTACTTTGGATTCTAAGATATGAAAAAAACTGTTCCAAAGACTTGTCAGGAAGAAAGTCTATTTTTTCGTTACAATTACATGATGTCAAAATTTTTTGCATTAATTCCAGCGGCAGGTTTCGGTTCGCGCATGGAAAACAATCTGCCCAAACAATATTTACCACTAGCTGGTAGGCCAATGATTTATCATGCTTTGCGTACACTATGTCGTTCTCCAGGGATTGCTAGCGTTTTTGTTGTTCTTGCGCCTGGCGATAGTGAGTGGTTAAGGCATGAGTGGTCGGAATTTTCTGGTAAGCTAGTTGTACTTAATTGTGGTGGTGCAACTCGTGCCATGAGCATACTCAATGGTCTCAAAGCAGCATCGGATGCATCGTCCATCGGCGGTGATGATTGGGTGCTAGTGCATGATGCAGCGCGGCCTTGTTTGAGTGAAGCGCAACTTGATAAGTTAATGAATGAACTCGCTGACGATGCAGTGGGCGGGTTGCTGGCGGTTCCCTTGACCGATACACTAAAACGAAGCGATGTTAGCAGTCGGGTTGAGTACACTGAATCCAGGAAAGGTTTGTGGCAGGCACAGACGCCGCAAATGTTTCGTTATAAGCTGCTGGTGGATGCCTTAAGCAGGCCAGGCAGTTTGACTCTGACTGACGATGCTAGCGCAGTTGAGGCATTGGGTTTACATCCTAAATTGGTTCTTAGCGACGCACGTAATTTAAAAATCACTTATCCACAGGATATGATTTTGGCGGAACTGATACTGCGCGCGCAACAAGGAGGGTATGGTGAGTGTGGTTAGAATTGGGCAAGGTTCTGATGTACACCAATTGGTCGAAGGACGTAAGCTTATCATTGGTGGCGTAACGATTCCTTATGAGAAGGGTTTGCTCGGGCATTCCGACTCCGATGTGTTGTTGCATGCAATTTGCGACGCATTATTAGGCGCAGCTGCGCTGGGAGATATTGGCAGGCATTTTTCAGATACTAATCCGAGCTACAAGAATATTGACAGTCGAGTTTTATTGCGGGAAGTCTGCCATTTACTGGGAGAGAATTACTACAAGCTGATCAACGTTGATGCGACGATTATTGCACAGGCACCTAAAATGTCACCATACATTCCAGCCATGATTACTAACATTGCACATGATCTTGCGGTGGAGGCTAAGGATATCAATATTAAAGCTAAGACCGCTGAGTATCTTGGTCCGATAGGTCGGGGTGAGGGTATCGAAGCTGAGGCAGTATGCCTGATTATCAGAACAGAGAATATGGACAGCTGAGACAAATACAGACACTGGGAAGGTCTATGCGTGTTTTCTTTGCAATATGGCCGAAAGATGCAGCGTGGCGACAGCTATGCGATCTGTCAGAGAAGCTGGAATTAGTCTGCGGTGGACGGAGAACAAGAGCAGAAAGCATTCATCTCACACTGATTTTTCTTGGAGAAATGGAAACTAGTCAGCTGGATGCCCTATGTTTAGCAGCTAATACTGTGAAGGGGCGGGCTTTTAATTTTATTGTTGAAGGAGTTCGCTACTGGAAGTTTAACCGCGTAGTTTACGCAGGAACAGGTGAGGTTCCACTGGAACTTTTTGATTTAGTAGATTCTTTACAGGATACCTTGTCAGCAAATGGATTTTCGTTTGATCACAGAGCTTTTACGCCACACATAACGCTGGTTAGAAAGGTTCAGCGCTATGTTTTACCTAAGCCATTGATAAGTTTGGTTGAGCCGATTGTCTGGCCTGTAAGTGAGTGGATACTGGTAAAATCGGAACAGGCCAGCGATAGATCGGTTTATACTCCTATCGGACGCTGGCCCTTGGTTTCTCAAAGATAAATACAGCTTTCTAAATGCCTTGTCAGTTGTTTTTTGGTGGCCTTGGTGTAATCCTTTTCAAAGCTGTCGCTTACCAGAATCCGCACATGGCTGTCCAAATTGCCGTTAATGACTCCCATGAAGGGCGCAGAAGCAACGAGGATCAGACGCTGGTAACAATTAGCCGTGCGTCCATGATCAAGTTCTTTAGCAAGCTCCAGGGCAAAGTGCTGAGCTTCATTTTGTTTCGGATCAGTAGCGGGCAGGAACGAGCCGTGGCCGTTGCCATGGCCATTGTAGTGTCCAGGACGGTCTGAAACCAAGTCTAGAGCCTTTCCCCTACTAGCATTGTGCTCAAATTCCTTGAGTTTCTGAAGCCCTTTTTTTGGTCCATAGTTTGCGTAGAGATGTGCTGCACTTGCGTTTGCGACAAGAATCCACGTAATACTCATAGTATGCCCTCCATGAAATTATTGTGCGGTGATATGGGTATAGAAAACACCCTTACTATCAGCATATCACTGCTACAATTAAGTGGACAGTAAATTCCTTACAAAAATACACTGAGAAATGGACATCATTGAATTTACTAAAATTTTCGAAATTCCTTAAACTTGTCAATTTGAAAATTCTTGCATTCGATACCTCCTCCGAATACTGTTCGATTGCGCTTTGGATGGATGGAGAAATTCTGAGCCGAAGGGTTTTTGCGGGACAGCGGCATTCCGAACTTCTTCTACCAATGTTGCAAGAATTACTAGCGCGGGCTGGATTGATGCTGGTGCAATTGGATGGTATCGCTTTCGGTGCTGGGCCCGGATCATTTACGGGATTGCGTATTGCTTGTGGGGTGGCACAGGGACTGGCTTTCGGTTCAAATCTACCAGTAATAGGTATCTCCACACTGGAAGCATTGGCACAGCAAGCTAGTAAAAATAGAGTGATTACAGCGATCGATGCCCACATGGGCGAGATTTATCATGCTGCTTATGTTAAATCTGCGGACGATTGGCAACCGGTGAGCATACCAACTCTTTGCTTGCCACATCGTGCGCCGTTAGTACCAGGAGATAATTGGGTTGGTTGTGGCAGTGGCTTTGGTACATATGGCGAAGACTTGCGTAGTCATTACGGTAGTTGCATCACTCGTATCGAAAGTGGCCTTAAACCCCACGCTCGGGAGATGACACAATTGGCTAAACAAGGTTTTGCGAAGGGACTTGGAGTTGACCCGGTTGATGCTACTCTAATTTATATCCGCAACAAGGTGGCTTTAAAGGAAAGCGAAAGATGAGTGCCCAATTAAAGGAAATGCCAAGAATCAGGCAAATGCTCGTGACAGATTTAGATGAGGTTATAGTCATTGAACAGGAAGTTTTCCTTTTTCCTTGGACACGAGGCAATTTCGGAGATTCGATAAGTTCCGGCTACCATTGCTATGTATTAGAGTTAGCCAGCCATATTTTTGGTTACGGCGTGATGACAATTGGTCCAGATGAGGCTCATATACTTACGCTTAGCGTTGCAGCAGGATGGCAACGAGAAGGGTGGGGAGAGAAATTATTGCAGCACTTTATTTGTCTTGCCAAAGTACATCACGCACGATCTGTATTTCTAGAGGTACGTAAATCCAATCTTGGCGCTGCCAGGTTGTATGAGCGAATAGGTTTTAGACGGTGTGCAACTCGCACAGGCTATTATCCTGCGATGGGTGGGCGCGAGGATGCTATTGTTATGGAATTGACGCTATGAGTGCTAGACGCGAAGATATTCTCAAGGAATTGGGATTAATTCCGTTGTGGCGTACTAGAGAGAATTATCAGGTGAGCCATATGTCAAAGGCACCAAGCCCGCCTGTTGACGCAACGAATGATAGGCGTTTACAAATTCTACATTTGGACTGGGCTCAGCTCAAGGCAAGCGTGGCCAGATGTACCGCCTGTTCATTGTGCCAGGCCCGCACCAAGACAGTGTTTGGTGTTGGTCAAGAGAATGCCGATTGGTTATGTGTAGGTGAGGCACCGGGTGTAGAAGAGGATGTTAAGGGCGAGCCTTTCGTTGGTCCGGCCGGAAAATTGTTGGACAACATGCTTGGGGCAATTAATCTGAAGCGTGGTAAGAATATTTATATTACCAATATTGTCAAATGTCGTCCTCCTGGTAACAGAAATCCAGGCCCTAGTGAAGCGCAACAATGTGAGCCCTATCTTACAAGGCAAATTGAATTGATTAAGCCAAAACTTATAATTGCACTGGGAAAAGTTGCGGCACAAAACCTTTTGAATACTGGCGCTACCATTGCCAGCTTGCGTGGTAAGTTGCATGAGTATTTGGGTATTCCTTTAATTGTCACATATCATCCAGCCTATCTGTTGCGTATACAGCCTGACAAAGCAAAGGTATGGGAAGATTTATGTTTTGCCAGAAATACCATGCAGGCAATGTTGTAGAATCATTCTTCTGGCAGACTAGTGATTTTATAGTGGCATCCTCAAGGCTTTTTATGTGCTCCTATTAGATGTAGAGAATCTTCCTTGCTTTGGTTGAGCAAGTGCCACCGGCGTATCAGAGTCATAGTTACAGCCACGAATAGACCGAACATTATTATGACGGAGTAAACGTGCACTTCAAAACTTACCAACAAAGCATACATCGTCAACATGACGAGAATGCTCAAGTTTTCATTAAAGTTTTGTACTGCGATAGAGTGGCCTGCACCCATCAGAATATGCCCACGATGTTGTAGCAGAGCGTTCATTGGTACCACGAAAAATCCAGCCAGTCCACCAATCAGCATAAGTAAAACGATTGCGATCCACAGGTCGTGTACTACTATCATAGCCATTACTACGACACCCATAGCGATACCAAGGGGGATCACTCTGACTGATTGTCTTAAGGATACTAGCCGTGCAGCCATCACAGCACCTATCGCAATACCTACAGCGACTACGCCCTGTAGTTGAGCTGCTTTGTTTAGCGGATAGCTGAGGGCTATTTCGGCCCATTTCAGCACGATAAATTGCAGCGTTGCACCTGCTCCCCAGAACAATGTTGTTACGGCGAGCGAAATCTGTCCTAGCTTGTCAGTCCATAGCAACTTGATGCAATGTCCGAACTCATGTATCAGGAAAATCGGATTTTTATTGATAATGCGGTGATCAACCCCAGTGTTGGGAATGTATAGATTGAAGGTGGCAGCAATGCTATAGAATACGGCAATAAGGAGAATAGATGCTTCTGCAGTGGTATCCACTCCGGTATCAATGAAGGGAAAATCAAATCCCAGAAATATAGCGGAAACAGCTGGCGTAATTAACACGCCACCTAAAACCGTGCCAAGTATAATGGAGGCTACGGTCAGTCCCTCAATCCAACCATTGGCAACTACTAGTTTCTCCGGTGGCAGCAGCTCAGTGAGTATGCCGTATTTGGCTGGAGAGTATGCGGCAGCACCTAGCCCCACGAAAGCATATGCAGCGAGAGCGAGATGCTGATGCGAGGACAGAAAAAGCAAACCGCAACCCGTAATCTTGATGGTATTACTGATAAACATCACCCTTCCCTTAGGCATGGAGTCAGCAAATGCACCGACAAAAGGAGCAAGAATCACATAGAACAATACAAAGACAAATTTGAGCATAGGGGTGAGATATGCAGGAGCGTGGAGATCTATCAGTAGTGCGATAGCAATAACCAATAGCGCATTGTCTGCCAGCGACGAAAAGAATTGTGCCGCCATAATGGTATAGAAACCACGTTTCAAACTCTTCCCCCCCGAATTGTTGTTAGGCAATGAAGAATGCTACAGTATGAATTTTACTTGTATGTTGAAAGGATAAGTGGTGAATTTTTCTCAACACTGAACAAATGTCGCGTCCCATCCATGCCCTGATTGATCTATCTGCGCTTGAAC
>Ga0114923_10001317_pt1 | contig 17303 bp, 14 predicted proteins | sample SumtaG_FD_89578 | JGI IMG/M metagenome (GOLD analysis project Ga0114923, IMG submission 89578) | Deep subsurface microbial communities from Indian Ocean to uncover new lineages of life (NeLLi) - Sumatra_00157 metaG | ecosystem: Environmental > Aquatic > Marine > Oceanic > Sediment | place: near...
CTGCAAAAACGTTTCATTAGTACCTTATCAAAAGCTTTTGCGGGGGACTGTCCGACAATTTAATAAAAAGGTGGGTTTTTCTTTGAAATTTTCTTCAAAAAATGGGATAATTAGTATTTAATGGTTACAGGAAGGAGAAACAGGTATGAATGAGCTGCCTCAAATTCCAGGTTATCAAATAATTAAAAAATTAGGCCAGGGCGGTATGGCCGATGTGTATCTAGGCGTGCAAGAGAACCTGGCCCGAAAAGTGGCGATAAAGGTATTGATCCCGTCACTTTTCCGAGACAAGCAATTTTCAACCCGCTTCGTAAAAGAGGCACAAACAGCAGCACACCTGGCTCACCCCAACATTATAACCATCCATGATATCGGAAGAGCGGGGGACAGTTATTATATTGTCATGGAGTACCTGGAAGAGAGTTTGAGCAACCGTATGAAACAGGGGGGGCCACTCCCCCCCCGGGAAGCCCTGGAGATCGTAAAGATGATTGCCGGTGCGCTGGATTATGCGCACAAAAAAGGATTTATTCATCGAGACATTAAACCGGATAATATTATGTTCCGGACGGATGGAACAGTCGTACTGGTGGATTTTGGCATTGCCCGGGCCATGGATTCCGGCACCCACTTAACCCGGACGGGCATGAGTATCGGCACCCCTCACTACATGAGCCCGGAGCAGTGTAAAGGAGAAAAAATTGACGGGCGCAGCGATATCTATTCCCTGGGGGTTGAGCTTTATGAGATATTAACGGGAGATGTCCCCTATAAAGCTGAAAATACTGCAGGAATCATCATCAAGCATATCCAGGACCCGGTTCCCCGGCTGCCGAAAAAATTGAGTTCGTATCAACCGCTGATCGACAAAATGATGGCCAAAGACCGAAATGCCAGGACACAAACCGGCGAGGAACTGATAAATTTCATAGATGGGCTGATAACTGCCCATAAATTCGTCTCTCCCACTGTCACACGACTTGAACCGTTAACGGAACCGGAAATCGCAGCGGTAGACGAACAAACGGTCCTTACCTCTTACCCCACTGCCGATGTTTCACCACCGAAGCGGAAAGAAAGAAAAAAATGGCTGCTGCCGGCCCTGCTGGCTTTTGCCTTTGTAACCCTGGCAGGGGTGTCCGCCTATTTTATTACCCAAAATCCCCCGGAGAGAAAGGTAGAGGAGAAAACAGAAACCAAAACCAAAACATCGACACCAGTGCAGATAAAAAAAGAAAAAGAAGCAGAAGTAGAAAAAAAGGCAATCGACACGCCTAAAAAGGATACAGCCCCGGTGGTCAAACGTAAGCAAACGATTCGTCAGCCGCAAGAGGAAAAAAAACCAAAAAAGTCGGAACAAAAGCCGGTAAAACCCACTACTTTATTGGGTGTGACACTGGATTTACGGAAAGCCTACAACACCAGGATGCAGCGGCTGCAAATAAACGTTGGCAGGACAAGATTTCAAGCGAAAGGCCAGGTGGTTTTAAACCTCTCCATCGATGAAAAGGGCAGGGTTACAATTCGGGCCTTTAGAGATATATTAACCGTTATCCCACCCAGGCGAAAAAAAGTTGTTCTGGCCGTCATTCGAAGACAAATAAACGGTATTTTCCTGGCCCCCCCCAAAGATAAGAACGGTCAACCGGTACGGGTAGTCAACTGGCGGCTCACCTATAAAGTGGGACGATTAGGAAATAAAATATTTTTGACTAAACAATAAAATAAAAAACATGAAACATAAAACGAAACCAAAGGAGGTATCCATATGTTAGGAGGCAAATGTTTAAAAGTTGTTGGGGTGTTAACCCTGTTTTTTTTCGTCTTTTTTACATTCTCAGCGGATTTCGCCCTGGCCAAAGAAAAAGAAGGAGATGTATTGTTGAAAGCAAGAAGGCTTTACCAGGAAGGCGATTACGAAGGTTCTATCAAACTGTTAAGTGATTTTATCGCCAAACTGAAAGCTATGGTGGAACAAAAAAGGAATGTGGCGGAAGCTTTTTACTTGATGGCAAAGATTTATTTTGAAGTGGGCGATGACGTCAAAGTGGATGAAAATTTACGCAAGGTTTTTGAAACCTATCCTGCTTTTTCCAAAGAGGAAAGGAACCTAGCGTTTAAAGACCGGGTTGAAAAAATAAAAAAAGAAGTGCTGGAGGCAAAAACAAAACAGTCGGTACCGGAAGAAGAAACTACCGTTGAATCGGAAGAACCCCCAACTGAAGAGAAAGTGATTGAAGAGTCTGTCCCACCGAGAACGAGAAAAAAGAAAAAATTCCCGGTGCTGGTGGTGGTGGGCGGTATAGCACTGGTTGTTGCAGCCATCCTCCTGCTGAAAAAGAAAAAAGAAGACCGGGAGGAGGTTTATGATATCAGGGGTGATTGGACAATATCCATACAATTTCTCGGTGAAAACCTTGTTACCGGGATGACCTTCAGCGGTTCCCGGACCAACGGCAACTTTGTCGACCTTGACGGTGATACGGGCACCTATATTGTTAACGGCAGGTCGGTAGAATTCGTTTATGATTTCTTTAACATTTTTTTTACCGGTAATTTTTCCACCCCGGACAACATGAACGGTGTTATCACAGTGGAAAGTATTGACGGTTCCTGGAGTGGCACCCGGGGCTTTAACTTTGCCAGGGGAACCACCAGTACAATTCATGGTTTAAAAGCAAAAGCCCCTAAAAAGAATAAAAATTAAGCCGGAGTTTGAAGGTAAAAAAAAAGAGGCGGCTTAAAGCCGCCTCTTTGCTGTTTTTAAAATGTAAACAGTTAATTTCTACTGCATCGCACTCATGGCTTCTTGCCATTTTTTACTGGCTTCCATAACCTTGGGATCTTTGGCGTATTTCATCATCTTTCCCATTATGCCCAACATTTTGGGTCCCAGTTCCTCGAACTTTTTCTCGAATTCTTTAAATTCTTCCGGCATTTTCGTCCCGGGTCCCATTTTTTTCAGTTCGGGGTATTTCTCCTGCATCGCTTTTACCCTGGGAGCCAGCTTTTTCATTGCGGCAACATTTTTTTCCATGGCCGCAATAACATCATCGGCATTATCCGCGTTTCCCATATCGCTAATAAAATCGTCCATTACACCAAGCATATCATTCATAACGGATTTGGGATCGTCGCCGCCGCCGCAGGCATAGGCCATTAAAAGTAAGCCGATAGCTAAAACTGAAAACAATTTTTTCATGTTTCCTCCTTTTTTCTTTTTGATTTTTTAAAACTCAGTTCCCCATTTTAAAGGATTCAACTGGGAATTGCAACAAAAATCTTTAATTTATTTTAAAAAAAATCCTTAACAATTAAAATCCCGGACACCAGGGCCTGCTTGACCTGCCCAATGATTTTCTCCTTTAACATCTCCTCCTGGTCCGGGGTCAGGGCTTCAAAGGCATCGATAGTTGCCGGGATCACATCCGCCACCCGGCGGGGCTCACGAAATTCATCCAAAATGGTGTAACTAAAAGGGGATAATTCGGTTTCAATAACTCCCTGGGGGGCGGGTTTTAATAACACCGCCCAGGCGTCCGGGTCCACATCCATATCGACTTCCCACTCCTTTTGCCTGGCAGGATTCCAATTCCATTGGGTGGTGCCGATGTGGATGTCCGGGTCCAATCGAAGTGTTAACTGCAAGAATGCTTCATTATCCGTTGGGAGGATATCTTTCCCCTGTTGGGCCAACACTTTATCTTTTACAGCCAGCAGGGCATGACTTTTTACCGCTTTATCCATCCGCCATTTCTCACATTCCAGGTCGAAAATATCGGAAAGTATTTCTTTCTCCTTCCCGGACAATGAAGGCATGATACTTTCCATAAAAGTGATAAAATTATCGAATGTGCCGGCCTGGAAAAATGTGTCTAATTTTTGAGGTATGATTTTTTCGGAAATAAACACGGTGCGGTTGAAATGCTTTTGCACCAGCCGTTTCTGCACGTCTGCCGGGGAAATGGTAATAAAGGGGTACCGCGACAGGGATTCGCCGGGACTTAGGGTAGAGTCGATTTTCGGTATCAGTATAGATGGTACATCGTGGGGGGCCAGCAGCCTTAAATAAAAATAACCGATGCCGGCGGTTCCCATGAACAAGCTCAGGTCTTCCCGGTTGTCCTCGCCGCGAAACCCGGAAAGATAATAGTTATTATCACGGTAAAAAGCAATGGCTTTTCCGGCGATTTTTTCCGCCATTGAAAGATAGCGGTTTTCATCGAGGGTTTGATAAGCGTATAAAAACAATTCGCCATTGCCTCCGCTGCCGTGGCACAGGATAAAGAGTGGAGAAGGAACCTCACATTCGATATCTGTCCGGCTTGTTTTCTCAATGGCAGCAAGGGCTTCATCTTTATACACCGGGTTCTTTAACAATTGAAAGGCCCACAGGCGTGAAAGCCCGATCCCGGCTGCCCCATGACACCAGGCATTCATGTCGCCGCCCCGGGTAAAAAAATCCAGGTCCTTTTCCAGGAAGGCCTTTTTGTGCGTCTCGTAATCCTCATCGGTGTATATGCCTTTTCTAAGGTCCGGCCAGTTCATTTTTTCGTCATCATAAAAATGCCGTTCATATAAAAATGCCTGTTCCGCCAGTTTTAGAAACGAATCGTTTTGGAAATAACGGCCCAGTTCCAGGAAAACAAAACCAATGCCTGCGGCGCCGTGAGAAAAACCACACAGACCGCTGATACTTTGGGGGGAACGGTCCCAATATAGCCCTATTGGGCCCGGGTGCGCATGGTCGATTAGGTTCTTAATTAATCCATCGATGCTGCCCAATATCCATTTCTCACTAGCGGCTGCGTGCAGGTGCAACAGCCCCAACAGTGTACCGGATATACCGTTTATCAGGTCGTCTATGCTGTAGGCGTCTAAAGAATCGGTACAGGGTCTGGCAGTGGCCAGTGCTTTTTCTAAATAATTACTCTCCCCCGTGACTTCAAACATTTTTAACAAAACGTAAGAAACCCCCATCCGGCCGGTAAAAAATGCATAATATTGGGACGGGTTCTTTTGACAATAGTCCATTACCCAACGCATCCCTTCCTGCGCAGCATCCATATACTTGCCTTCCCGGCTCTGTTTATAGAGTTCCAGGAAAAAGAGCACGATCCCGGAAACCCCGGAATAAATACTTTCCGATTTTTCAAAGGTAATGTTGCGCTCTGTATCCATATTCATGGTTTCCCAGTACATCCCGCAGGAATCGGTTTTGGCCTCTGCCAACAACTGGTCCCCGATGCGGCACGCTTCGTTTAGCAGCATGCTGCTGCTCCCTATATGCGGAGTGTCGATTGCAATTTGCTTTTTACTATTTGTTCCCATTGGTTCCTTCTTCTTACCTTCTCATCTTCTTTTCTTCCTTTCTTCGTGTCCTTCGTGGTAAAAAATCTCACCCAGGCTTTCTTTGATTAAATAGCCCAGGAAAGCTTCATCGCGATTTAAAATTCCCAGGCGGTTGTTGGTCATATGGACGTAACTTTCCAGGATGAACCACAGCGGTTGGGACGTTAACCATTGGGGAAAAACCAGCTCCCCACTTGCATGAGCCGTTTTTAACCGGTTACCGGTGGCTGCCGTTTGTTCCATCCAGCGGTTGAGCCACTCCTGTTCAAAAGAAATGTTCCCGGTGAAGGCATTCCACAAAGTATTGTGATAAGGGATGAGGGCGGTTTTTTGTTTGGCGAAGTTTTCTGCAAAGGCCTTTAACGTGATATCCCTGCGTTTCTTTAACTCTTCCTCGGAAATATCTTGTTCGTATCCCCAGGACTTTGAAAACCACAGGTTGAAAATATGGGAATAAAAAGCGGTTGCCTCGATTAAATCCATCCCCAATGAAAAGGCAAACCCCAAATGAAGTTGAATAGCTGCACCCAATGCCCGGTCATAATCCCACTGGCCACTCTCCTCGATCACAGCCAGTACCGCATCGGAAGAGGCTTCAAATTGCTCTTCTGCGATTAAAATACCGGTGGGGCCGCCGTAGCGCTCGATTTCAGGCTCATAGCCAATAAACCGGATAGAGTTGTTGGGAAACCACTGCTGGTTTTCCGGCAGCCTGCCAAGCTGCTCCGGGTCTTTCCGCTGTGACTGTTTTTTTTTGAAATAGTTGTGGAAATAGGATTCCAATCGCGGTTTGATCTCTGACTCCAATCGTTCTTTTTCTCCTTTAAAACGCAGTCTTAGGTGGGGGCCGCGCTCCCAGTAACGGATGAAAAAAAACTGTTCTGCCAGGTTCTTTTCCATAACAGGCTGAACAAAAGGCCGGATCGCTTGTATTAAAAATTCTTCCCAGGGTTCGGCATAGTACAAATAGGCAGCCAGCCAGGTTTTGTCATGGCGATATTGCGGTTTATTCATTATGATCCTTCCCCGGCTTGTGTATACCACTGGACCGTGAATTCCGTAATGTGCCTGCCCTGTCCGATCTTTAACAATTGCCGGGAATTGGGCAGCATTTCGACTATTTTAAGGCTGTCAGGCACCCGTTTGATTATTTTCTCAAGCAGATCGATCAAAAAGGGATTATTGAAAGAAATATACTGGGGCTTATAATCATCCCGGCTGACCTTTTGGTTTCGCTTTCCCTTCGCTGCATCGTCAGTATTGACATTGGGCGTTTGGAACCGGTCCACCACATATACAAAAACCTCACCCGGCACCTGGAGTTCACTTCTCCATTCATCGACCCGCAAAAAATAGTCCCAAAAACTTTCACCGGATATTTTATAGGGCAGCTTTTCCCGGGGGATATGCCAGGTTTTGCGGCGGAGGATAAGCCGGTCGTCATAGACCACCCGGGGATTTATCCTGATTTTTCTTCCTTTCTTTTCCTCCTTTTCCTCTTTTTCATCAGGGTGCTGAAGGCTGTCTGCCGCATTGACCAGGGGCATAGGAAACAATATCTCGGTCAAGGTGAATTTCTCCAGCAATTGGAACAACTGCGAGCGCCCTTTGTGCCCCTGGAAACCCAGGTCAAAAATATAAACGCGTTTTTGAGAGGGCTCATGGAGCAACTGGAGACACTTACCGGTTTCATCCGGGCCGACCCGTAATTCGGTTATAGGAATCTGCTTCCCGGGAGGTAAACTGTTGTGCCCGCCCGGTATCCGCACTTCATAAGGCATTAATGGCGGGTGTAAATTGGCGTTAAAATAGGAGGCATCGCAGTCTTCCACCAGGAGAGAATCGCCGGTTAATGATTCATTCCACTTCCGCATATCATCGGTGATACTGTTGTCGAAAATATGTAAAAAGCGGCTGAAAAGCTTGCCGAAACCGGGAAATGACGCATTCAACACCCCCATTAATTTCTCTTCTCCATCTTCTTTTTTCTCTTTGTAGAATTGGATAAAACTGCCGTAGGAACAGCCGTTTTTGCCTCCGGCGGGCAGGGGGCTCTTTTGAAAAACTGCCCCCTGCACCCCCACAAAACTTTTTAAAGTGGTGGGTTGTGATAGTAGTGCAGTAAGTTGCTTCAACCATGCCTTATTTCTTTCCTGCCGCTCTTTCACTGCCGGTACGGTAAATGCAGCCTTTTTTGCTTCCTCCTTTTCCTCCTTTTGCTGCAAAAACTCGGCTTCGGGTTTTTTAAATTCACGGTAATACTCTTCATAGAAAGTCATTAGTTCAACGGAAGCATCTTTCCCATATTTCTCGATAAAAAAGTACCGCATTTTGTCCTGCTCATCCCGGTGTCCCTCAAAATGCCTCATTTGCTGCAGCAGCCCATGAAGCGAAGCGATGAATTCCATAAGGCTTTGCTCATCCGCCAGGGGGGTGATATCGAGTGTGGTGTCTTCGTAGAACATCTGCTCCGGCTTAAAGTAAAAATAAGTGCTGGACTGGTGTTTAAAAACCTCTTCCTGGTTTTGGCCAGGGAAGCTCTTTTCGATTTGACTATGTTCATCCTCTTCGGGAGATTTTCGCTCGTCTCCAGGAAGACCCGCGGCTTCGTGCAGTTTCATACAAGTGGCTTTGAATTGGTGAAACGCTTTTTCAAGTATTTCATTGCGTTGGTGAAACGGGGCTTCCCCATATTGACAGGCCAGGGTGCGGATGTTTTTCAATGTCTCCGGCAGTTCCGAAAGAAGGGGAATATCGATGTTATCTCTATTAATATTATGCAGGACGTTTCCCAGCTTGATATCCCAATCCGGATCGATGCCGGAAACACCGATATTAAATTCCAGGAAACCGTATTCGATCAATTGAAGGATGTATGATTGAATATCTTCTGCCGACGCATCGATATACTCGTTAGCGATGATCGTCCGAACCAGTTCGTTAAAAGGAATCCCTTCCTTTTTCTCCCCGGTTAACTGCCGGAAAACTTCTAATACCGGGTTGACCGGGATACGTTGAAACGCCTCGATGTTATTGTTGTTGGTAAGGTAGAGGTATTGAGTTTGTCCTTGCTTTAAAGTGGGATTGGGCCGGATTAAAAAAAGGGGATAAATATCCGGGTTTTTACACAACAGCGTTTCTAAGTAGTGGTAAAGGTAGTTATTTAACCGGATGTGATTGATCACTTTGGCTTTTTTATCGTTTTCCAGCCATAAAAAAGATTTCTCAGGGCCCGGACTCGAAGCCGGCTTTGCCATTACCAGGTTGGTAAAAGTGCTGAAGGGTGAAGTTTTGGCATACATCCGGGAGATATACTTAACCAGGCCGCGCTCGGTTTGCAGGTCTTTCTTTTGCAAATGAGACTCTTTGGCTGTGTAAGCGGGAATACGTTTTAATAATGACTGGCTGGACAGCAGCAAGCCTTTTTGCAGTTTTTCGTCCGCGGCAAGGGCATGGAGGTTTTTTCTCAGTTGCGTAACCTCCCGGGAGAAAACATCTTCTCCTTTTTCCCGCATATGCCCGATAGACTCTTTGATTTTGAAGTAACTTTTCAGGTTTTCTTTTAATCCTTTCGGCAAATAGGAGATAACCTTATCCAGGGCATCTGCAGGTATATACCGGTCATTAAAGATATTCCGCCTGAAATTGAGAAGTAAATTCCGGGCCTTGGGATCATTTCTTTGTGGGATTGTCTGGTACAATCGTTGGGATATTTTTTCTTTGAGTTCGGTCAACGACTTTTTTAATTGATGAATCTCATTTACAGTTTGCAGGGATTTTTTAAGGTTGAGGGTTTCCAGTTGTTCAAACGCGCCCCCGCTAACCCGTACCAGGATATGGGGAAATAGTTTCATGTTTGCCTGCACCTCGCACTTATTTAAGTTAAGCTAAATAGTAACCAATTGCAGGCTTGTTGTCAAATGGAAAAAGGCTGTTGACAAAAATGGCTTTTTGTACTATTAATTGACTTATGGAAACCAAAAAGATATTAACGGAAGTTATAATGATACGGCAGATGGCAAATAGAACGTGAGGTTGAAACGTGAGACTAATAGTCGAGGAAAAAGAAGCAATTGTAGAAGCAATCGCTAAATATGACAGAAACGCTGAAGTATATCTTTTCGGCTCCAGGACAGATGACGGGAAAAAAGGAGGCGATATCGATATATTGGTTATTTCAGATAAACTGGACAATCATTCCCTTTTTTTTATTGAAGAAGAGATTTTCAAAAAAATAGAAGAACAAAAAATCGATTTTGTACTAAGCCGAAGGGATTTAAACAACCGGTTTGCTAAAATGATTTTTAAAAAGGGGGTCATTAAACTATGAATACCGAAGATATCGAATATCTAGAACATTTGAAAAACAATCTCCTCAGGGCAAAAGAAACATTGAATTATTCATACGGAATCTGTAAAAAAATTGGAATTAAAGATGAGTATAATGAAGATGAAAAAGATCGGTTGGAATCGCTGAGTTCAAAATTTGCCAGGCTGACGGATTTGATTTTGAAGCAGGCGATTAAAACCATCGATATATTGGATTTGGAGGACCCGCCCGAAACCATGCGAGATACCATTAATCGTGCTGAAAAAAAAGGTCTTATTTCATCGGCGTTAAAATTTATTGAGCTAAGGAAAATGAGAAATAAAATAGCACATGAATATGTAGAGGAGGACGATCTCTTGTCAATTTATAAATTCGTACTGGAAAATACGCCGCTGCTTTTTGATTCGGTTAAGCGAATCGAAACCTATTGCAAAAAATTCGAAAATATAAGTGAGAATGAAAAAAACCAATAGAGGGAAAAGGTGAAAATTCGGGGACGGGCCAATTAGTGTTTAACTGAGTCTTAAGTTAGTGGCATTCGGGACAGACAAAAATTTCATTACTCTGTGACCGGTATCCCTGTATTTATAATCTCATATGCAAATGGATTTGAAGAGTTAAAATCTTTTTCGCTGAAGGGATGTGGTTCGATCCTTAGATCAAAGTTTCTACGTAATTTCATTAATTCAAACTGTGTATAAATGCTGTTTTTTAAATCTTTTAGAACAATAGCCAGGTCAATATCACTATCGTTGTTCATCGTACCTTTGGCATAGGACCCAAAAATGTATACTTTCTGGATATCAAATTTATTTTTTTTCAGAAAGGCAATATATTTTTTTGCGTTTGCTAAAGCTGATTCTTTATCCATTTTCTAAACCTTTTAATTTTTTCTATCCATTATTAACGTTATTATAATTCAATTATTATTTAAAATCAATATTATTTTAAAATGAAAAAAAGTGACAGACGAAAAATTCTTTTGCGTACCTTCGCGTATATACGCGGTAAAAAAAATAAGGTTAAAAAACAAAAATTTAAATTTGATTATTTTACTGAAAAATGGTAAAACATAGTTTATTAAAAAACCAATAAAGGACGGCAAAAAATGACATGGGAAATTTTAATAACCGATGAAAAGACAAAACCTTTCAAAGAAAAACTTGCTGAGATAGCAGATACTCTAATGAAACACTGCGATGAAGCAAAACAACCCCAGGAAACAAAACCGGAAGACAAAGACGCAGAACAGACCGCCGAGTCTGTCGGCCCACAAGACAATATCGGTGTAATGGGCGGTAAAGCCGGTATTGCACTATTTTTCTTCTATTATGCCAAACTTACCGGTGATGATAAATACGCCGACTACGGCGTCGAATTAATTTCCGATATTTTCGATGCAATCAATGACGCCAAAGGCTACATCCTCCATACCCATGCCGGCGGACTCGCGGGCGTCGGGTGGACGGTCGAACACCTGGCGCAAAACGATTTTATCGATACCGATACCGATGAAGTCCTGGAAGCACTGGACCCCTATCTCCACAAAACAATGATCCATGATATCACAAACGAAAATTACGATTTTTTACACGGTGCAGTGGGAAACGGCGTCTATTTTCTCAGTCGCCTGGCCAACGCCAAAGCAAAAGACTATTTAAAAGAATTAATCGATCAATTGGATGAAACCAGCCATAAAGATGAAGATGGCGCACTAAAATGGCTGTCTGTACTGAACCGGGAAGAGGGGACCAAGGGATATAATTTAAGTTTATCTCACGGTATCGCCAGTATCATTGTCTTCCTGGGCAAAGTGCTGGAAACAGGAATTTACAATGAAAAAGTCTCCCTCTTGTTAAACGGCGCGGTGCAGTACCTGTTAAAATACAAACTGGACAGGAAAAAATTCGTTTCCACTTTCCCCAGTTGGATCAGCGAGACAGACCCGTTGACTCAAAGCCGCCTGGCCTGGTGTTACGGTGACCTGGGCATTGGGACTGCGTTATGGCAGGCAGCACAACACGCCGGCAATAAAGAGTGGGAACAAATAGCAGCGGATACGCTGCTGGGTTCCACTGCCAGGAAAGACTTAAAAGAAAACGCGGTAGTCGATGCCGGCCTGTGCCACGGCGCCGCCGGGATCATGCACATTTACAATCGGGCCTTTCATTACACCGGTAACGAAACCTTCAAAGAATTGACACAGTACTGGGCCGGGCACACCCTGGACATGGCTAAATTCGATGATGGGTATGCCGGTTATAAAGCATGGCACACGGAGAAATACGGCGGATGGGTTGCCGAAACCGGGTTATTGGAAGGCGTTGCCGGTATCGGCCTGGCCCTGGTCTCATTGATTTCAGACATCGAGCCCAAATGGGACAGAAGCCTATTTTTAAGTTAACCCCGCGGCGTCTATTTAGCCAAACCATTGTAACCGGTGCTAATATCGATGGGATTGTTTAATAAAAATTCATCGGTAAAAATCTCCCTGAGCACTTCACCCTGCAAATCTTTTGATAATTGAAACCCGGAGAAATAGAGCAGTGTGGGGTAAATATCGTAAATCGAAATGGTTTTAAGGGGGTAGTCGTTTTTAAGGGCTTTTTTTTCATACATCAGTATGGTGCCCTGGGAGTTCAATGATTTATAGACATAAATATCTTTTGACCCAAATAAATTGACCAGTATCCGCCGCCACACCGGCAGGGGTTCATATTCAAAAAAGCTTAAGATTACCAATAACTCATCCTCCCCTGTGGTGCTCATCAGGTTCCCGATTATAGAGTCATAGTATTCGTAATATTTTTCAATCAACCACCCGTATTTTTTTATTTTAATATCATCCTGGGAAATGGTACCGAATATTTGCGGCATGTGGTATTGATAGACAAATTTGCCGATGATCCCCAGACCCGGTAAACGGACAACCGAATAGCAGGTATTACTGTCTTTTAAATCCGGGATCATATTTTTTAAATAATCGTCAAGAAAAAAGTATTTTTTCAGCAGTTCGTAATTCTTATCACCTTTATTTTTTTCCCGCAGTAAATCCGAGAATAGAGGAACAAAGCGGTTATTTTTATACAATGCCCGTTGGGAATATCTCTCCATATGAGGGGGTTTGATTATTCTCAGGGTTTTGCGCTTATCCTTTTCATAATGTTTATTTATATTGTCTAAGAAGTGGTTGTCGTTTCTTTTGTAAAAGGTAGTGGTGTTTATATAAAGAGATTTCCTGAAAAAAATAAATCGCGGCCGAACATCGAATTCATAGTTCAAATCGGTAAATTTGAATTTATCGTATGAATGCAGTGTAAATTCGGAGGGTTTGCGACCTGTTAAGGCCGAATTAAGCATGGAGAGGCTCAGGTTGGGTTTGAACGTTTTTATCCGGCCGCTGACACCTTTTTTGATGATCTCGTTAAAGTTCAATAGTTTTTGCTCGGCAGACAGTGCATGAATGAGATTTAAGGAGAGCCCATCCATGATAACAATCCTGATTTTCCGGGGAGTAAATTTCTCCGGGATAAACTTCTGTGTAGAAAATTTTTCTCTCTTGTTTTTGGATAAAAATTGGCCGTTAATATCACTAGTATTAAGAACTGAATTATACGAATGGAATATATTAATGACCAGTATAGACAAAAAAACAACCTGGATCCATTTTTTGTTTATTTTTTTATAGAAGACAAATACAATCCCCATAATAACCAATGCCAGGTTGATTAAAAGTATCCGGATAAAATTAAACTTCGTATCACCGCCAAGAAAATCGAAATAATAGTCGTAGTTAAAATAGAGGATAAAGGAGATAGTAAGTATTGTAAAGGACAGGAAATAGGTGATAGTAGGTGGATTAAAAATTCCAACGGGATATTTTTTTTCAGAAAAAAATTGAATGACAGCGAAAATAATGCCGACAAGAATAAACCACAGGGGGCCGTAAAAAATATAAAGGTCCAGGTATAATAAAAAAAACGCTTCACCGGTTATGCCGATAGACGTATAGGGATTCAGCAGCAGCAGCAGAATTTGGATAAAATAATTAAAAACAAGGGATGACAAAAAAAAGTTAAATAGAAGTTTAAATGCGCGCCACAATTTAATTTTTTTATTTTTCGTAACTTTTTGGTGTTGTAATCAGCATCAATGTGGTTTGTCCGATTTTGAATTCCACTTGATCCTTGATTTCCGAGATGGATACTTTTCCATTATTGATCAATGTACCATTGGTGCTGCCCAGGTCCCGGAGAAATATTTTATCATTCCTGACCTCTACGGCCACATGTTTCCGTGATATCTCTTTATCAGGGATAATCAAATCGACTTTACCCCGTCCGATCAAGATATAGGGTTTTTCCAGGTGATAAATATAACCGGCCCTGGCCCCTTTAATAATCGCTAAGGATATTTTTACATCTTCCGGGAGTTTTAAATTTTCATCCGTCCACAAGGAATCATCGACGTTTTGTTTGACGATTTTTGCCGTATCTTTTTCACCGGATGCTTCTTCCTCTTCCCCCTGGACCGAGAAAACCGTATAGCAAGTTGAACACTTTAGTTTTTTTCGCTTTTGGACTTTCTCGCCGGGCACATTATATTTTGCCTTACAATTTGGACATTGAATTATCATGGCTGAATTATATCATTAATTATATTTTTTTTCCAATACCCCTACCGCTTTTTGGGTCACAGGGTCCGATTTCAGGAAAACTTTTACACCTTCCGCCGGTGAAAACTTATTGGCTAGCACTTCCCTTTCGATCTCAAACCGGATGGTTTTTAAATGTTTTGTGAATTCTTCGGCATCGTAGGTCACTTGCTTTTCTTTAAGAAAGTTTTTGAACCTGGTTAAGATTTTACTATCCACCTTAAAATCTATCGTTATCAAGGATTCGCTGTCAATCAATTGCCTGGCGAATTTAAAAAAGATTCCCCTGGAGATAAAATTGACAAGTAGTCCCGGGTAAATAGCCGATTTGACAGAAATATCCGGTATCACACCTCCTTCGATACTTTTGTCTGTATCGTAATCCGTATTCGTATTTAAAAAGAAAAAATAATCGTCCCGTTCATTAAAATCCCTTTGCAGGGATTTATTTAAGGGTGTGTAGTATTTTGCTGTTGTTAAAGCAACGGAGCTGTTCAGGGATAACCGGCTGACGGTTTGTACCAGTCCTTTACCCCAGGACCTTGTCCCGATGATCACAGCCCGTTTGTTATCCTGGAGTGCGGAAGCAACGATCTCAGAAGCGCTGGCGCTTCCCCTGTTGATCAATACCGCTGCCGGCAAATCCTGGTATGGCCCATCTTTTTTTGCCTTATAGCTTTGGCCAAAGGCCCTCCCTTTAACGGATACAATCGTTTTTCCCTTTTCAAGGAATAAATCTGCCAGCTCGATGGCCGGGTACAAGGCCCCCCCGGCATTTCCCCTGAGATCGAGAATCAATGCTTTTATTTTATTTTCCTTTAGTAATTTTTCGATGTTTTCTGTGAACTCTTTTACCGTTGTATTGCCGAAGGTTCGAATACTTATAAACCCGATTCCAGGCGCCTCCGGGTGAGTAAGGGAATAGGAAATCGAATTCAGCGGAATTTCCGCCCGTTTAATTTTAAAAGGGATCAAATCGGCAATACCTTCTCTCCTGATTTTAATGGACACTTCGGTGCCTTTTGCACCCCTTAACAGTTTCATTGCATCATCGAGAGAGAGTGGCCGGGTATCGGTTCCATCGATTTCAGCAATCACATCACCAGCCAGTATACCCAATTTATAGGCGGGTGTCCCCACCAAAGGCGCAACGACGGTGAGCCGGTCTTCATATTGTGTGATCCGTGTCCCTATCCCGTAATAATTACCTTGTTGGTCTTCGTCCAACGATCTCACTGCGACGGGATCGAGGAAATAGGAATGGGGGTCCAGTTTTTTTAACAGACCGCTGATAGAAGCGAAGAATAATTTTTCCGCATCAAATGCTTCCGGGTAATATTTTTGGATGGACCAATAAATTTGAGAATATTTCTTGAACTGCTGCTGCCATTCATCGGTGGCCCCGGGTTTCTTAGGAAAAACAATCCCATTAGACAGGGCAAAAACCAGGACCAGTAAAAGGATATATTTTCTCATAGGGCATTTATAGCAAAATATTGTCTTACAGTCAAATGGTAATTACTTCCCGGTACCATTTTATCCTCTTTTACATTGCGATTCCTTCACTGCGAAGCAGCTCCACCACCCGGGTGTAGGCTGCCGATCCTTCATGGGTGCGTTTACCGGTGGAGTTATATATGATAAAGTGGGGAACGCTTTTTAAGTTGAATTGTTTAACTACCGGCGAACGCCAATCGATCCCCCTTATCCCTTTACGGTTGATATCCACCTTAAATACCAGGATGTCATCTCTTCTGCTGTCCAATTCCTGGAGCCAGGGAGAAATTTTCCGGCACGGGGGGCAATATTCGCTGTAAAAATCAAAAATCGTTGTTTTGCCTCCCCGGACAAAATCTTCAATATAAACCTCCTCCCCGGGATTGCCCAGGTTAATCACATAACCGACTTTAGTATCTCCACTAAAGCCTTCATCATCTCCAGTGGTATCCGTATCGGTATCGGTGGATATGTCCCGGCTGCCCTTTTCTTCTCCAATGCCTTTAAACATCTCGCTGAATTTGCCGGACCGGGCATCAGGGCGTTGTCTCTTTTGGAATTCCGGGGCACGATCTCTTTTAATGTCTTTGTTATTTCCTTTGAAGAATAGCCCATATATGAGAACGGCAAACCCTATGACGATAATAGCAGCCACCAATATATTTGTTTTGAATGACGACTGCTTTGGCTGTATTTTGTGAATGTCCGTCAGGTCTTTGTCAGGCTGCAGGACTTTACGGCAGTGGGGGCATCTATAATTGGTGTCCGGTGCATACTCGTTACAATGGGGGCAAATCATTTTAACCTCCTAATCTAATGCTCATTCATTTTACCATTTTAGCATTAAAATTGGAAATAAAATTTTAAATTTCCATCAATTTATTTTAGCCGCGAAGATAGGCAAAAAAAATAAAAGGTGTAAATTTCAATCCGGGAAATGACATTTTTAAATTACCCCGCGGCGCGGGGGACCTATATGCGAAATAGCGAGGCTCTGCTGTGCCTCGCATTAACTATTTGTTCCCATTAAAAGCCCCAAAACTGTGAAACATGCATAAAAAAAATGTAAAATTTCACCTGTCCCCTTAAACAAATTCTGGGCTTAATCACAATTTTTAAAATTTTTTTAAAAAAAATAAAAAAACAGTTGACAAAAATCTTTTTTTATGCTATTATATATCCATAAGACGGTATAGGAGAACTAATGCTAGAAAACGATAATGGTAAACAGGTGCTGACACCAGCCCCACTGCGTGGGGAACCTATTTTCGGAGGCTCTGCCGGAATACGCTGTGACTATTTGTTCCCATTGAAACCGTTAAACATGCATAAAAAAAATGAAAATTTCTATATGATTGAATTAGAACGAGTCAATTCCACCTTTCAACAAACCTTTTCGATGCCAGATAAACTATCAGCTACGACAAATAAATATGTAGAAACGGTAGATAAATATGAAGAAGCAGCAGA
>Ga0114923_10001318_pt1 | contig 17302 bp, 35 predicted proteins | sample SumtaG_FD_89578 | JGI IMG/M metagenome (GOLD analysis project Ga0114923, IMG submission 89578) | Deep subsurface microbial communities from Indian Ocean to uncover new lineages of life (NeLLi) - Sumatra_00157 metaG | ecosystem: Environmental > Aquatic > Marine > Oceanic > Sediment | place: near...
AATTGTACAACTACAACAAGCACAAGCTCGCGAGCGAACCAGATGCACCGGTCATTTTGGCTACCGTGTTAGTGGGAGCATACTTTGTCGTGGCGACCGGGCTGACTGTTATGCTCGATTTATACACGAGCATGGCAAAGTATGCTCCTGCTATATTTCCTGCGTTGAGCTTGGCTGGCGTGTCAATTCTGGCTATGCGTGCAGACCACCGTCAAAGGGTTACAGAGAACACGGAAAAGAAAGAGGCGCGGGCGTCCAAGCGAGCGCACAAAAAAGCGCACAAGAGACTGCCCAAAGAGACTGCACAGGGCGCTCAAGAATTGATTCTGGGCAATGCCCAGACTGATAGAGTAGCCGCTCAAAAAGACGCACAAAACGCTACTCTAGCGCACATAAACACTGCTCGCCGCCAGACTAAAGCACAACGGATGTCTGCTCTCGTAGATGCTTATGCGCACAATCCAGCGATGGGACCAACAGAGGTTGGGCGGTTGTTGGGCATCCACCGAAACACAGTCTATAACTACACCACTGAATTACTTGAGGATGGGCGCATCAAGAAAAATGGCAAGGGTTACAAAGTGGCAGAGTTGAGCGAGCAACCAGTCTCGTAAAACATAGCGTGCGTAGCTCAAAGAAGAGCATCCATCGCGTTGGAAGGTTGTGGGGTCAGACCCACCGCACGCACAGAATTATTAACCGTACCCTAGGGTACATGTAAAGGAGGATAAAATGAGAGATCCATCGACACAAAACGAGAAAGATCCAGAGAGACTCTTTCGTTGCATTTGGCGCGTGCGGAAGAACCATATTGACGTCAGGGTCGAAGCGGGAGACCTGCGCTGGCTATCCAGTACACGCTGGATCTCGATGGGGAAAATAGAGCGACGAGTGGACGGATGGTACTCTCTGAGCGACTTTGTTGGCGGTCCAGTCACAGTCGAGATGACATCATCAATGGATGCTAGCCTAGCGATCGAAGACCGCCAGCTGGAAAACCTGCTACTCAACGGCCAGGGCTGCTATGCCATTAAAACAGAGCACGCAGAGTTTCCCATCAAAGGAAACGGAGATGGCCTGTGGGAGATTCTGGATCATTAACCGTACCCCTGGGGTACAATTGAAGGAGGAAATAGATGGAAGATGGGATTTTTGAGCTTGGTGGCACGTTTGAACGGGCGCATTTTGCAGAGAAGCAAGGCCAAACATGGGACCGGGCCACACGCTTGCTAGAGGCGCTTTGCAACGCTCGCTGTCCCAATCGCTTTGATATAGAGCTATGGTTCAAATACCACGACTGCTGGTGCGCCGCTATCGAGAGAGACAAGGACGGTTCCTTTGACCGCAACTTAGTTGCTCGATGTGCAGACGAGTCTCGTTGTCCGGGGATGCACCTGAAAACAACTGAGGACGCACAATGACTCGCTACGCCTGTCTCGACTGCCGCAAGACCTTCTCCCTAGAGTGGCAGCAGCAAGGCACATGCCCCGACTGTGGAGGACAGATGCTTGAGACCGGGAAGGCATTCAAGGCTCCTCGAAGGAGAGATAAGCGCGCCTGGAAGATTGTCGGGTTGTTATTGGCCGCTGGCATCCTATTTCATCCGTGGAACATGAACACGCCTCACGGGCGGCCCACCAAGCTGCGCGATGTGCCGGGCTGGATCAAGTGGTACAAGGGAGGGCCTTACAGCTTCCCAGGAAAAGATGAGCGGCTACGACGCCGCGTGATTGACGGAGAGTTATAGTAAAGGAGCGAACGATGAACAAGATATTCAACACCCAGACACACGGAGAGCTATTCCAGGACGACGAGGACATTCTGGACTTTCAGTTGACTTCCATCAAGGAGCCACTGACCGCCGCTCTGCTGAACGATTGTCAAGTCCTTATCATAGGCGCACCAACCGAGGAGTTTGACTCCGAAGTCGAGGCTGTGCTTGATTTCGTCCGAGGGGGCGGCGGCTTGCTGCTGGTAGCCGACTTTGACACGATGATCAACCCAGTGAAAAGTCTGAATGACCTGGCCAAAATGGCCGGTTTGGAGTTTCGAGAGTATCTCAACTACCCCCCGACCTGGCTCCAGGTCTTTTCGCCCCATTATGTCACGGCCAACGTTGAGCGGGTAAAGGTGGATGGCATCGCTTCTATAGAGTGCTTCGGGGACGCTGTACCCATCGCATTTACCAAGGCCACTAGAATGCCAGTGGTAGCCTGCTCTACACTAGGCGAAGGCCGCGTCATCGCTGTGGGAGACGCAGACCTGTTCGCCGAGGAGATGATAGAGCTAGATGAAAACAAGGCTTTTGTCACCAACATCCTGCGCTGGCTCGCATATGAAAACCCGGTTGATATTGCGACACCAGCGCGCTGTGAAGACAATGAGCCCGTAGTAATAATTCAGGCGCCCGTCTGCGTTCGGGACCAAGTAGATGAATTGAATGCAGCTTTTGTCTTTCCCTTGGACGCCGAGATTGCCGAGCGGCTGCGGCAGGTGGACCCCAGGTTGAGCGACGAGGTCATTCGAGAAAAACCTCTCGATATCCTTTTGCCTGAAGCATATGTTGATAAAGTGTATGAGCCTGGAGTGAGAATCTGGCTCAAGCAGGTTCTTGAGGCCGCGCGGCGTGAACAGTGGTACAATTTGGATCTGTTGAACCTGGTGCTGATCCACTTTGCGCCCACTTTTGTGCCCAGCGAAGGCTCTTTTATACCGTATGACCCGGCCCTGGTTAGTCACCTGACACGTTTGCATCCCTCGGCACAATGGCGGCTGGAGTATAGCTGGCTGTGCTCCCAAGAGAGTGAGGACATGAACATCGAGCAGAACATTGCGATCTGGTTGCTACATCAGAAGTACGGCCACGGCTTTTTCTATGCCCACACGCGCCTGGGTCAGCAATTGGCTCTGCTCATGCGCCTGGGCCAAGACTATGCCGAGATCACCCAACTCGTCAAAGACAGCGCCGTCGTCGTCAACGAGGGATTTGCGGCCTGGCTAGAGTTGACCTTTCTGGGGAAACTCGACCGCGAGGTACGGCAGGCGGTCTATCCGCGCCGTCTCTTGTTGCTCCAGGAAGCCACCGGCTTGTTCAAGCGCCGGCGAGACAGCGACTTTTTCCAGGCATTTCCACCCCGCTTTGATTCCCCTTATCGAGAGGGATTTGAGTGCCTTGAATTTGTCAGTCGGGACTTCGGCTTACGCTGTGCGCTGCGAGTATTCATGGCCGCCACAGACATTGATCTGGGCATCTTGGAGCAAGACGAGCCTGACGCCGCAGAGATCAAGAGGCGACTGCTAGAGGGTAATGCTCAGAGTCACCTGCGACTGGGCTCAATATGTGGCCGGATGTACAACGAGCGCAGAGAGCTACAGCGCCAAGTACGCGAGCGGGCATGCGACCATAACTGTAACGCGAACTACCCGCTGGAATCAGTGATTGACGGAGAGCTATAAACGACACGTATTTCTGGAAAGATATTGCAATGCTGGTCATGCACGGCGAGCTCGGTATGGGAAATGACGGAATAGAAAGATATGATGAGTATTCCGCGCAAGATGTATCCGAACACGAGCTCGCCCTTATCGAAAACGCCTACAGAGATTGGGTGTGGCTTGAGCGCGGTCAGTTAATTAATTTTCAAGGGTGTTTGCCCTGACGAAAAACTGTAAAGGAGACCTATGAAGCAAGAAATGGTTGTGAGTAACAACATAGATATGTTCCGCGAGAGGTGCAACGCCTTAATGAAGCGCAAGTACCGCGTCATCCCAGGCAGCGTAGCGGTTGCAGGGACTAACCCGGATCGTTTCCTTGAGGGAATTTATGTGGCCTTCTTTGATCCGCCAGCGTTGAGCATAGCTGCACCAGAGGTGGATTCCAATGACTGAAAGCAGATATTGCCCAGGTTGCAACTGGACAGGCTTGGTTACTGAGGTGAAAAGCATGTCCGGCTTTGAGTTTTGCCCTAGCTGCCACGAGCAGTACATAGGCTTTACTATGCCAAAGTCGCCCAAGTCCGAGATTGAAGTCGGAGACTTGGTTCGCTGGAAGTCACAGGCCAACGCAAGTCGCCTGCTCAAGGTGGGTGTGGTGGTGGGAGTTATCCCTGCATATCAGCACATTCGGATGGACAAGCTGGACCACACCGCTGTGCCCACCAAGCGTTATCGCAGGCGATTCAGCTTGACCTCGCAGCCAATGGATCATGTGTCCTACGTCGTGAGCGTCAAGACTGGCGTCACCGACGCGGCCAAGCGGACTCTCTACCATCCATCCCAGGAAGTGATTCTGGCTGGTCCCGAGGACAAGGACGGCGTATGGGGATGGAATCCAGTAGACCGCAAGTGGAATGCTGGCTAGCTGTACCCCCAGGGTACAGAGGTGCAACGATGAGAAAGAAACTACTATGGCTAACGGGAAACGCATTACTGGCGCTGATTATATCATCCTGTACGAGCGCCGATGAAGCGCCCGTCGTCCAGGAGGCGATAGCCCAGAGCATGAATGCTGACACGAGCGCGATCAGCACTTCTGTTGCCATTGACCAGCAAGGTACTGCCATTGCCCAGGAGCAGGTACTAGACGCTCAGGGGACGCAGGTTGCAGTTGTGGCTCAGTTGACCGCCACTGCCGCGCCCCAGATAGCTGCTGCCGGGGATGCACGTCGGCGCAACAAGACCAATGCCATGAACTCCATGACCTATGCCCTGATGTGGACTGTGATTATCAGCGTTCCACTGATCGGCCTGGGAACAGCTGCGGCCGTTTGGCGTTCATCCAAGCGCCTAGCCGTGGTCAAAGTGCAACCTGGTGAGCTAGCCATGATCGGCCCACATGTAGTGGATGGTGTCACCGGCTCGGTTCGCCTTCTGAACCATGCCCGGGCCCAGTTGCCGGGCAGGACAGCAGTGCAGATCACCCACGCTGCCCAGCCTGCACTTGAGCAGGGAATGGGTGGCAAGTGGATCGAAGGTGTAGTTGGAGCCATACAGGAGTATGAGCATGAAGAAGCCTATAGTGGACCAGAAGAAGCAGATGAGACACCAGTTAATCGACGGTTGGGCGAACACGCTGGGTAAAGCCTGTATGGCTGGCTTCTTTGGCAAGCCAATGCTAGCCGGGCCAGACTCAAAGATAATTTGCACCCAGGGTCCACGCGCTGCTATCCTGGACATCTATGCGGGATACCAGGCTGAGGCTGTCTTGAAGGCGCTAGCCAAGAGCAACGCTGCCAATCTGAGGCAGACCATTGGGTGGCAGTATGCTAGGGGTCCATTCGTTTTCCTTAATGGCCCTCTCATCCGGGTAGAGGTGTCCTGGCCTGACGGGTTAGAACGTGGCATCATTCCCCTGGAGTCCATCAATAATAGGCCAGGCGGCAATGGTCGCTGGGTAGTTGGTCAACTGGAGAATGGAACTACTCACCTACAGCAACTGACGAAAAGCTCTCCTCACTTGATGGTGGCCGGAGAGAGCGGCAGCGGCAAGTCTACCGTGTTGCAGTCGCTTGTTAAACAATTCTCTGACGATGACGATAATCAGTTGGTTCTGATTGATGGCAAAGGGGGCGAAGGACTGGGGTGTGTATCAGGCTGCTCAAACATTGTCGGCCCGCTTGCTAGAGATGTTGAAGATGCAAAGGCTGCTCTGCAATGGACAGTAGATCAGATGGAGTATCGCTATGAACACGAGGCGGACGGTCAGAAATTTCTCGATGGTTGCAAGCGCATCATCGTCGTGTTCGACGAGCCACAAGAGTATACCGACAAATCTCTAGGCGGCCAGGATGCTGCTGTTGTGGAGCTGTGTCGAGCTCTTGCAGTAAAGGCAAGAGCATCAAAGATTCACCTAGTTATGGGGACACAATCGCCAAACCTATCTATATTTGGACACCAAGCAACCCGCAAGCAATTAGGCCAACGCATCGTCGGAAAGGTGGAGGCACAAAAAGCATCAGAGGTGGCCTTGGGCACTTCCAGCCCATCGGCGCACAACCTGGCCGGAGAGGGTGATTTGTATTGCAAGACCGAGAGCGGTCTTATTCGTCGGGTCCAGGGCGCGTTTGTGGACAAGGATGTTCTACGCGCCAAATATACACATCCCCCTATGATGAGCGACTGGCCAGTGTTCGATGCCGAGGCCATGAGACCCATCGAGGGATTCAACATCGACGAGCTTGTCATTGGCCTGGAGATTGCGGCCAAGGGACAGGGTCGTCCAGCACTAGAAGGTGCAGCAGAAATGGGGAGTCACAGAGCAAAGAACCTGCTGCGCAACGCAAAGGAACTATGGAATCGCCTGGAAAGTCGAGGGTTTGATTATGTGGGGTAGGAGAACATCGTACAAGAACAAGCACACCAACCAGCGCGAGGCGGTGATGGCAGTCATTCTCGTGAGCATCTTTTTCACAGTGATTTGCTATTTTATGGCCTGGCTTGCCAGTCCGACTGTCTTGCAAGCCTGGGCAGTTCTGAGTACAATGGCTATACCAGCCTTGATAGGGGTTGGCTTCTGGCTTGGGACAATGGAAAAGAGGGGATATCAACAGGGCGTGAACGAGAAAGCACAGCGTCAGACACAGCCCATCGTCATCCAGCCCAGTGAGTATCTGCCCCAACTGGCCGGTCCTAGCATTACCCACCAGGAGCCACTCGATGCCCAACCAGCCTAAGGAACGATACTTTGGCGAGAAGGACGAGTGGCCCAAATGCAAATATAAACCCTGCTCCAAGCCATTCAAGAGACACCCACGCTTAGGACAGGCAGGAGATTTCTGCGGTCAGCCATGCTGGAAGCTGTGGCTCAAGAGTCGTATTCCTCCTAACTGGAGATCGCTCCATACATACATGAAAGCCTTTCAGGCCCCCCGAGGCGAGCTTCCACTGATGGAAGAAATGGTTATGGGCACGCCGTACACAAACCGCAGCAGCATCATCTACGCTCTGCGGGGGTTAAAGAAGCACGGCCTGATAGATATCGTTGGGAGCAAGGGGCAGAAGCGGCGCTATCGCGCCATAGGCAATCTTCCAAAGAGGGAAAACTAGCGTACCCCAGGGGTACAACAAGGAGCGAGGGTTAGTGAGAACAAACAATATCGTAATCGCAGTTCGGCTGGACTTGTCCGACATGGACGATGACGAGAAGCTGGACTTTGTAGATGAAACGTCCAGGACAATAGAGGACTACATAGTTAAGAATCTCTACCGCGATAAAAGTCGCGTTATTGGATACTCGATGGTGCATACGATGGTGGGGCTAGGCCAGTATCAACAAGCTCATACCATCCTGGGTTTTATCAAGTACGTCATGGCTTGCTCGAACGCGGACAAAGCTAGCGTGCTGGATACGCTGCGGGCCAAGCTCGATACACTAGCAGAAGAAACAGGGCTGGACTGTATCTTTGGCAGATACTGGGACGATCTCGAATGAACGAAGTCTACGTCCGAGACCGTCTCAGAGATGCGCTCAAGGGCCACGGCCTGAGCGTTCGTGTTGTCACAGATGGGATAAAGTGTCCCAAGTGCAGCCACGTTGTCGTGCCCCAGTCTGGACTGCCCGATATGTGGGTCTTTGACGCCGCCGCTATCCTGTGCGAGATTGAAGTCAAGGTAGTAAAGTCAAACAAGACAGCTTTCTCATTCTCGAAAATCACAACAGAGCAACGCGAGAAACTGACCGCCATTGTTGCCGAGGGGGACCCCGCTTTCATCGCCCTCGGTATCATCACAGCAGGCGTCCCCAGGGATCAACTTGCACGAATCTATCTGGTCCACTGGACTGATTGGTTGGCAACAGAGGCGATGATCACGCCTCATCAGAACAGCATACCGCTCGTCGCAGGGAAGGGTATGCGTATCCCGGTTCAGGAAAACAAGCTCGATATTCAGCATCTTCTCCAGGGATGGGAGTTGCAGAAGCTAAGAAAGGGCTGGGGCATCCCAGTAGAGCACCCAGCATACACGACGCTCAACCTCAATGGAGAACAGTAATCATGACGCCAAAGCAGTTTCAGAAGATCATTGAACGAGAAGTGGAAGCTATATTGGACAAAGAGATTCCAGACGGCGACGAGTACCACGATGTACGTGAGGCGCATCGGCGTCTCTACATGCTCAGTCAAGGCCTCAAGAGCAAAGAGTCGGTCGAGGCTGTCTTGCGCTGGGTCGTCGTTGGGATGGCAGAGAGCAAAGCCTGGGCTGATTGTAAGCCCAACCTGACCAGGTGGCCGGACGGGTTTGCATCGCACAACGATTTCATCCAAGAGGCCATTACCCTCGCTGGCTGGGGAAGCGACCGCAAAGCACGCAACCTCAAGAGCAGACTCATCAAGCTGGCGAACCTGGCCCTGTTCGCAGTGGACCATGGGATAACCATTGACGAGGCCCTCAACGAGAACTGGACACAGCTACGCGATGGCCTGCCCGCTATTGGCCGCGCTATGGCTATCAACGATGAGGACGATGCAGTCGAGGCGTTGGAAGAGATTCTGGATGATGTGCAGGAGTTGTCCCCCAAAGACTTCAAGGACAAGTATATCACTCCCAGGCACGAGAAGGCGAGCACGGGGACTATCAAGACCACCAAGCATGGTGTGACTGTTGCCGTCTTTGTCCTGAACAGCGCGGACGACATCGAGCGATTTAGCCAGCACGTTGGGGCTATATCCGAGTGGGGCCTGGACGCAGATGTGTTTGATAACGGCACTGGAGCCGCGGTCAACATCCGGGGCGCGCAGCAAGTATCAAGCGTATATCGAGAGCCGGAGAAGGAAGCAGCATAGAGAGCGTACCCCAGGGGTACACCATCAAAGGAGGCAAACGTGAGTGAGCGAGTAGAAGAATCCTGGGCAACCAGGGAGATGTCCAGGATCATCAGTAGCGGCTGGTACAGTATGGCGGAAGAGATTGTGGAGCAACTGGCCGAGGAACAGAATGCGAACCCGTTCGTCGCCCTGGCCGAACGCCTAAAAGAGCGGGCGATGGAAATCCTGCTTCAAGTGAGTTGCCCCAAAGAGCACTGCCACCACACATTCGAGATAGAAGACACTGCGAACTGGATCATTGTCAACTTCTTCCTGGGCCAAGTCCACTGGGACGCCATTGTCAGGGAGTATGAAGAAGACCTGGTGCGCGAGGGCGGGACTAAGGTCAGCGATTACGAGTGGACCTGGGAGAGTGTCGATGGTGACGACTAGCATCCTGGACAGCACAATTGGAGCCGGGCTGTGCGAAGGCATTCACCCAGGCGATGGTGACAAGTGCCTGGAGCCACTGGATTACCCGATGCAAGTCTGCGAGGTGTGCAACACTCCAGTGATCTGGGTCAAGAATTCAGATTCGGTAAAGCGCAAGCGCAAGCTGTCCCCGGCTGATGACTTGGGGAAAAAGATGCTCAAGCTGATGAAGATCAACAACTTCCAGACGGCAGCACAGCGTCGTCGGTGGCAGGAGTTCATCGAGATCATTCCAGAGCCTCAGATACGAGAGACCTGGGAAAGTTGCGGTCGCAACTCGCGCAAGTTCGGCTGGCTCCAGTACACTCTCAACAAGCTCAACTGGCTGATCGACCACGGCAAGGTTGAGCAAGCGGTAGTTGAGCAAGAGTTTGACTCGGACGCGGAATTTATTCCATGAGAGTAGAGGACGTAGACCTGCTAGCTCTCATCCAAGGCGACGTCCATCTCACGAGAACCTCACCGAGCTACAGAGGTGGTCAGTGGAGTGGTAAGTGCCCATTTAGCGATTGTGGCAGTCAGAAGGATGGCTTCCAGGTCTGGCCATATCACGACAGTGGGCGCGGCAGATTCTGGTGCAGGAAGTGCGGTCTCTCCGGGGATGCTATCAGTTACGTGCGCGAGATGGACGGCCTGGGGTTCCTGGAAGCGTGCGCCGCCCTCAAGGTGAAGGTGAATGGGCGGCAGACGCGCAAGCCACCCCCGGCCCCAAGCGCAGTGCAGCCACCCCCTATCCTATGGCAAGAGCGCGGCCTGAGCTTTATCTCCTATGCAGAGGAGAAGATGTGGGCCTTTCCAGAGAACCCAGGGAGAGTCTATCTCCACGAGGGCGGTCTGACCGATGAGACCATCAAGGGCGCGCGTGTTGGGTGGAACCCCAGGAATGTGTTTGCCCCATCTTCTCACTGGGGCCTGACTGGGGATACCAAGATAGCCTGCAACCGAGGCGTTGTCTTCCCCCAGTTCGCATACAATATCCTCTGGGGAATCAAGATCAGGCTCATCCCTCCCAAGGAGCACATGAAGTACAGCGGCCCGCGTGGCTCCATCACCTGCCTCAATGGAATGGATGATATGCGTGATGGTTTCCCGGCTCTGCTCACAGAGGGAGACCGAGACCGACTGCTGGCTCTGCAAGAGCTTGGCGCTGTGGTTGATCCCGTGACGTGTGGCGGCTCTCAGAAGACCATCCCCCAACAGGCGATAGCTGCACTGCTCCACTGCCCGGCCTTGATGATAGCTACTGATGGCGACCTGGCTGGCAAGCTGGCAAAGGAGAAGGCGCTGGCGCAAGTGGCGTATCGAGCGAATCCTCTCCCCGTACCTCTGGGGTACGATCTGACCTCACTTCATCAAGGGGGCCACGATCTGAAAACGTGGTTCGTCAACTCTCTGGGGGCACTGGTCGGCGCAGAGGACGAGAGGACATTGGATGCGTCCATCGAGGCGCTAGTAGAGCGATTGAATTCGCTAAAGGAGGAAGGCAAGTGAAGCGAACAAGGCACTGGTGGAGTGGATTGACCGAACAGGAACGGGCAGAGCTAGTTCATCTTGAGCGAGCAGCAAATCGAGGTGGAAGATCTGCGTATTATCCAGACGATTGCTCTGGGTGTGGTTCGTGCGGTACACCACACCTTGGCTGGGGTCTGTGCCCATTGTGCTCAAATAGACTGGCGGAGATCATCTCAAAGGCGGACTCGGTGACGACTGCGGGACTGAACCAATCAAAGGAGAACGAGATATGATGTTCGCTATAGGGCCTGCGGGAATAGAAACGGTAGGGCCAGCCGGAGTGACGTTTCCTGGTGAGGTTCCTCGTTGGGGCAGAATGCGGTTTAGGCCACGGGATACAGACTTCAACACAGTTCAGTTCGAGGACGGGCAGTGCGTCTCGTTCGCCCAGTGTGACATCACCGATGTCCACGAGTATCCCCCTGGCCCGATGTACACACTGAACCCACGCGGCACGACAGTAGTGAGAGAATCAATCGCGGCACTGACCGCGAGATTGAACAAATTGAAAGGAGGACGAGCGTGATCGTAGAGATAATCGAAAAGCATTACGAACTTGTAAAGACGGTCCTGGCAGAGTATCGCAGGACGCTACCCCATGGTCGTTGGCAGATGCGGGATAGCAAGGGGCGATGGGACCGCGCTTCAAGAGACCTGGCCATAGAGCTAGAGCGTCAGTATCAAGATTGGTGGGATGACAAGGAGGGCCTCGATGAAGATTAACAACATAGAGCGCGTCATCTATGACCTAGTGACGCTAGAGGATGAGACCTTGCTTCGACGATATCCTCCGAGCGGTCATTGGACAACTGGTCATTGGAAGAAGAGTGTTTGGGACGGGGGCGAGGGCTGGCAATGGGAAAGTCTGTTATCCACTGGGCCGCTCACGTTGGCCCTAGAGGAGCTTTACCAGGGCTATGAGCCAGAGGAGAAGTCATGAAGCTCTTTGACGACACAATCAAGATGGATGCCCACCTCTACCTTACCAGTGATGGAGACGTGACGACGCGCGACGATCTTCTCCGGGAGATGAGGGATTCGTATCCCATCTACATGGTCTATCTTGGTGGGGGCTTTGTGCCACTCAAGCTGGCGGTGCAGGCGTTTACCTGTGAGGGCAATGCCTGGGAAGCTGTCCAGGAGCGGGCGCGCAAAGCTGACCGCCTGGACGAGATAGGCGAGGATGTCGAGTGCCCAGAGTGCGCTCATGACGAGTACGACGATGCGGGAATGGGCCACGAGGTCATGACTCAAATGCACTGGACGGTCAACAAGAATGATGAAGGTGTGAACATCTGGGTGTGCCCCCAGTGTCTCTGGGAGTGCGCTCAACCAGACAGTTACGGCCAGGTCGAGGTTGTCATCCAGCAGGTTCCCAGGAGTCTCCTGGAGACGGCTTGGGTGCTGACGCGGCCATTCCAAGGCGCAAGCGTAGACATCTTCCCGGCCACCACGCAGCACATCGAGGGCAAGCTACCTCTTGCCAGCGTGAGCCAGGAGACACTGGAAAGCATCCTCTCCGAGGAGCAGATGAATGATCTGCACAGCGTCTACGAGGTTGTCACAGACAGCTCGAAGGCAGGAGAGTTGACTCGATGAAATGCAAGGATATTGCCAGAATAAAGTCAGGCGATCTAGTGCTTCACTGCACTCAGTGCAACCAGCAGCTTGAGACAGCGAAAATCGGCGGTCGAGACGAACCGTTCTGCGCCCGCTGCTGCAGAGTTGAGTACGGCTACTGCGACCACGAGGGAATCTTTGTGAAAGCGTTGCAAAGAGCATATCCCAGGAGCACCATACGCATTGAGAACATCTTGCAGCTTGTTCAAGAGAGCGTCGGCTACCTGGCCCAGTGCAAGCGGTGCTCCCTGGAGACGCTTGGTAGAGTTATGTGCGATCCAGACGACCCAGAGAACTGGGACTAGCTGTACCCCCAGGGTACAATATAAAGGAGATAGCAAGTGACATACAAATATACATTTAGGTTCAGAGTAAATCCAGAGACCAGTCATGTCCCCGCCCTGGAGCCGAAGAAGGCAGATGAGGTTTCTGTGATAGGAGGCCAGGACTGGGTGCTGGCCATGCTACTCAAGGATGGTCGTTCCATAGGGGGCATACGCCTTTCCTCGGAAGACATGGACCGTCTCTGCAAAGAGTGGATCGACGCGCGTAGAGTGTGCCCGTTCTGCCATAAGTCAGGGATGGATGTAAGAATAGACGAGCAGCCATTCATGGACGCGGTTGAGACGCAGTGGCAATGCGAGCACTGCGATGGAGAGACAAATACTCTGTTCAATCCCGGCAGCGTCCCCTGGGAAGATCCATTAGAGAAAACACGATGAAGGCACTGGAGGCGCTAGAGAGAGTTATCAGCTTGGCCGAGACAGGAGTCGAGATGATAGAAGCTATCAACGGCCCCCACGCACTGAACAGCGAGCGTGATGCCATTCAAATCGCAAAGATAGTGGTCGAGCTTGAACTGCTCCACCCGGAAGCAGATAAGGCGGTCAGGAAGGAGCTAGAAGGATGACCGGTGGCAGGATCAAGCGACCCCACTATAAATCTCCAGAGCGTTATGTAGACTATCTGGAGACCTATACGGAGAAGATTGAGACGGGTGGTTTTATATTCACCCCCGATGAGGTTGCCAGACTAAAGGCAGTCTACGAAAGATTGCATCGCAATCTCGTCAAGCTCAACGAAATATCCCCAGAGGACTATCCATATTGTCAGGAGGAAGGATGACCATTCAAGAGGCGCTGGAGACACTTGTCGAGCACACGAAAACACCCATACCCATCTTGCAAGAAGCGAGCATGGAGTATTGGTCCAGTATCCGCCTGGCAGCGGGTATCGCGGAGATCATGCTGACCGAGGAGGCGTTTTTCACTGCATATCAATCAGCGACGGTCGAGGAAGAATTGAAGATTCAAGCAGAGGAGGCGGAATGAAAACCGTATTCGTTGTCCACTGTGAGGAGTTGTTCAGGAACAATGTTCCACCTGACTTTCCAGGGAGGGTTGCTGAGTTAATCAAGGGTTTTGATCAAGTGATTTCCCTGGAGTCTATGTTGGATTCTAATGGGCCGCTAGAGGAATTCCACCATCTCATTAGCAGGACCTGGGACTGGGGATGGGGCTACGACCCCGACATGTTTGAAGGTGCTGAACTTGATTGGTGCATCGAGTCTAGCGGGCACCAATACACCTGGGTTCCCCCAGAAGTACGTGAGCGTGCCTGGCAATGGGGCGAGGTCTGGGTGGCGGGCATCTTCATGGGCGAGTGTCTCCAGGACTGGTGCGATGTTCTGGACAACGTCGGCATCGAGTATAATCTACTACGGGAGGCAATTCACTGATGCAAAGACAAATCATAATCAAATACGAGTGGTGGCGCGTGGATAGGGAGCCAATTGACCCAGAGCACATGGCTGTCCTCAAAGAACTCACCGAGGAACACATCTTCAAGGCGATTGCCGCCGGTTGGACAGAAGGCGTACTCGAAGATCGAGTCCACATACACGAGACCGACCCAGAGAATGGGATCGAATATCACGGTGGGTGGGAGTGGGTGAGAGAAGAATGAAATCCAAGATTGACTGGGATGCCATGAAGCGCCACATTGACTCGATCTTCAACGTCGTCAAGCTATCCCTGGAAGATGTGGACGATATAGGCCCCTGGGTGGCGGATGTGCTCCTGGAGAACTATCCGCCACGCATCGAGGCAGTTTACCTGCGCCGGTCGCAGGACAAACGCCGCGCTGAGAGCTATAACGGTTTTGGCTATTGGGAAAGCAATCCTCCAGAGGATGAGGTGATAAAGGTGGCCGAGAAGGTCGCGCTAGCTGCAGATACGTATGACCTGTCTGCCAAGAGAGGACGGCGTAGCAGTGGGCTGTTGAATTACACGCTCAAGGCCAAGTATGAACAATTCGAGGTAGAATCATGAAAGCTATATCGCTATGGCAGCCCTGGGCGTCACTGGTCGTCATTGGAGCCAAGACTTGGGAGACGCGATCCTGGGACACCAATTATCGGGGGCCGCTGGCTATCCACGCAGCCAAGAGATGGACTCCAGCCCAGCGAGACTTGATTGCTCAAGAACCGTTCAAGTTGGCGCTGACAACGGCAGGGATTTACGAACTTCCCTTGGGGAAAGTGGTGGGTAAAGTGGAGTTGACTTTCACAACACAGTCGCCCGCTAATGGGATGATCTGGCTGCCCCACATGGACAAGCCGTTTGTAATGCATGAGCCAGAACAGAGCTTTGGGGATTTTAGTAAAGGGCGCTTTGCCTGGCTATTGGAAAACCCAGAGTGCCTAGGCGCTCCTGTTCCAGAGAGAGGGCGTCAGAGATTTTGGACATTCGCGTACCCCCAGGGTACAGAGGAGTAGAAGATATGCTGACAGCAGTAGACGCAAGACAAATAGCGATGGATAGCTTTGAACTAGACAGAGCGGCTATCGCCAGCGCTATTTCAGAGGCTGCGCACAGTGGGCAGTTTCGTGTCGTGTTCGATTATAGGCGCTGGTCTGGAGCCCGGGCAGAGAGGTGGCTTGAAGGGTTAGGCTATGAAATAACAAACTTGTGGATGCTCGCTCCCGAAGCTGGAAACGAACTGGAGGTGTCATGGCTATCCGCAGAGTAGTAGCCGACGCTGGGCTGCTCCTGCCAGAAGCAGGGACGGTCGGACTGGACAAGTTTGATGTGGACTTGTGGGTGGCTCATAGCGCCTTGGAGGTCTCGCTTGCAATAGAGACTGGGGTGGAGGTTGCGCATGCGAAGAACAGGGGAGAGACCGTAGGCGCTGCTCTGTTTGTCTTTGATGCACTCCAGAAGAAAGAGATACTGTTCCTCTCCCGGCGCAAGGGCTTCATCGGCAAGTTTACCAGTGGAGCAAGGACCACCTGTGGAGAGTGGACCAGGCCTGTCAACAATGCAGGGGACAAGGGGTTCTGGAAAGCCAACCCCGCCCTGGGCGTATGCCCGGTACGCTGTGATTTCTGTTATTTGCGTGGCGTTCCCTTTGCCACTAATAGCATTGCTCTCAACGTCGGGGAGTATGCGGTGCAGGTCGCCCGCAGGCGGAAGGTGCGCGGTCGGTCAGTACTGCCCAAGATCATCAACTTGAGTGAGACGGGTGGCCCCATCGAGTGGGCGGTGCAGTATGGGCTGCAGGATCTCATTCAAGCGTACACCGATGCCACGCTGGACGCTGGTGTGATCCCCTACTGGCTCACCAAGAAGTCGATACAGGGCGTGGACTTCAAAGGCGCGCACATCGGTATCAGCCTCAATCCCTGGGCTGTGATGTCTGCGCGCAGCCCCGGCGCAGATTGCCCGAACGACCTCTTGGACTTCTTGTCTGACTGCAAGTACGCAGGCGCGTCCACTGTCATCAGGTGGGGGCCTATCTTCCCTGACTACGAGGAAGAGTACGATGCACTGGCCGAGAAGGTACACGACTGGGGCCTAGGAGAAGGACGGTTCACCGTTGACCTGCTCAGGTACAGCAGGAATCACCCCAGCTATTCACGAAACTTGGAGCGCTTGGGTTTTACATTCAGAGCGCGCAAGTGGCAGGAGCAGCCAGACGTACAGCGCGCCCATCTGGAGCAAGTAAGGGAGTATTTCCCGAAGGCGCACACAACAGGCTGTAAGCTGGATCCATCAGTGGCAGTGGACTGGGTGAGGGCAGGGATTATTCAATCCTTCCCCTGCGCATGTTGGGTAGCCTGATGATAGTATATCGAATCTATGATCCAGTGGAAGGGGAGTTCCATCGCTCTGCCCGTAGCATACTGGACGGCAAAAACGGGCGCACGATATGGATGTCCATGGACGCAATCGAGGTGGCGTTAAGTCGTATACCAAAAGACATCAAGGACCGCCTCGTCATCAGAGCCTACGAGCTTGTTGAGGTTGACGATCTAGGAGAGGTTGACTAGCGTACCCCTGGGGTACAAGGAGATGAGCATGAAGGGGACAGCAGTTGCCGCAAGTAAATCGTTTGAGCGCGCACTGGACAAATGGCTACAAGAGAGCACGGCATTGTTGCCCATAGGCGAGGAGCGCTGCCCAGCTTGTGGAGAGTATTCAGGAGAAGCCCACAATCTGATAACGTGCTTTGGGGGCGCTTTTAATGCAGCCGCTTCAATGAACAGCGGCCCATGGGATGCTCACGACTGGCAAGAATTGAGGCGTTGCGAGGATGACGATTGCGGCGTCTATTTTGTAACAGAGAACTCTAATTATTAGCCGTGAGGAGTGGAACAATGAAAGACGTTGACGCCGCCCTGGCTGAGACTGCCAAGGTACTCAAGACCATCGAGGGCGCGCCCACCTGGGTCATCCCTCAGTCGGGCGGCAAGGACTCGCGGACGACTGCGCAGACTGCGCTGCACCTGATAAAGCACAAGGTGATAAAGCCCCCGGAGAGAATCATCTATCCAATGGCCGACACACTCATGGAGTATCGCATCTTCATCGAGCAGGCAGAGCGTGGCCTTGAAGAACTAAGGCAAGCCACTGAGGACATGGGTATCGAGACGCACG
>Ga0114923_10001319_pt1 | contig 17292 bp, 10 predicted proteins | sample SumtaG_FD_89578 | JGI IMG/M metagenome (GOLD analysis project Ga0114923, IMG submission 89578) | Deep subsurface microbial communities from Indian Ocean to uncover new lineages of life (NeLLi) - Sumatra_00157 metaG | ecosystem: Environmental > Aquatic > Marine > Oceanic > Sediment | place: near...
CCGAAGCCCAACCCTTAAACTGAGCAATCTTGCCACCTGTAATTACCAATTGCTCTATCGAGGTGCTTTTCAGGTCAATATAGCCATCGGTATATCGGAACTCAATATGACCTGTTGGATCATCTTGTTTGTACTTGGCATTGAAACCAAAATTGGCTCTCACGTTGGGATAAGTGTTTAGTCCATCGGTCTCTGGAACGATCCAACCTCCACCAGTGGCGAAACCACCCTCTGGATTGTAAATCACTATTATGGCCTTAGAGACAATATCTGAACAGTCCAAAGTCATCTGAATTTCGTAAATGGCAGTTTCCAGTGCTATGTTCATTTGGGCAAGACCATCTTGCGAAATAGCGTAAGCCACGATAGTTCCAATACCTTCAGCCGTTAACGTACAGGTAATCTTTGCATTATCAATGTCGAGCACATTGTCACCAATATCCCTTAGGCTGACAATCAGATTTGCGTCCACCGTGGGATTACCGGCTGTGGATAGCAGCGTATCACCGTCATATGTCACAGCAATTACAGGGTCTTGTACAGTTACCACAACCTCGTCAGGATTTGAGTCCTCAGTTCCCTCGTTAACTACTAGCGTAATTACATAATCTTCCGGGCAACCAGGTGACAAAGTGACCGTTGGAGTCGCTCCATGGGCTGGACTCTCATCAAAGGGCCCAGTCCAGGTATAGGTTAACGGATCTCCATCAGGGTCGCTGGAGCTGGTACCATCCAGAGCGATTTGTGTTCCTTGTTCCATGTTGTATGCACATGCCACTGTCTGGTTCGGCCCGGCATCTGCTACCGGAGGCCTGTTCGTCGGAGGTACACCAATACCCATGCACTTGTAAGTAGTCTCAGCTCCCCACGAAAAACCGGCTACGGTTATCATAATCTCAGCGTCGCCGTAGCCCTCGTAACTACCTGTGGAAGGACATCCGTGTTCATAACAGTAGAACCTTATGGTGTAAGTTCCGGGCAATGCGTCTAACGGGATTTGAAAAGCATAATCATACGTGCCAGCCTGGACACCTCGGTAGGTGCAAGGCGTGCCTTCTATCCAGCTGCCACCAACATAGATATAACCCCTTAGCCTATTATCATAGTAGTCAGTGTTACGGTGATACACACTTACGGTTACCACTTCACCAGGCGAGGTCACTGAAGGAGTGATGGACTGGATCGTAACTGTCGTGCAGCACGCTCCATTAGCGTCACCTGCACTTGCTGGCTGATTGGGGGCGGGATACTCGACAGGGCAAAGCTCGAACGAGTCTGGTGACGTAGGAGGATGTGGGTTGAAACTCCCAATGTAGTTTAAGATCCACCTCGACTCATAAGTCGTGAATAGTACGTCGAGTTTTTCATCTTCGTCGAAGTCATAGCAGTCAACTGCACCATAGTCGCCTGTGGTGAGAATGTGTACAGGAGGATCGAAAGTCCCATCGCCATTGCCTTTGATAAAGTAGTAATACCCATTTTCCCCATCGTTCGCGATTATGTCCAACTTTTTGTCGTGATCGAAATCTCCTGCGGTCACACCGTAGGGTTGATCTCCGACATCGGCAATGAACTCTGGACTACAGAACGTTCCATCGCCATTTCCCCTCAGAAGGTAAACATGTCCGTCAAAAGCGGTACCAACAACTATGTCCACGTTACCATCTTTATCGAAGTCACCCGCATCTTTGCCCAACAGAACGATTCCGGTGGCAGTTATCATAATCTGAGCATCGCCATAGCCCTCATAGCTACCTGTGGAAGGACACCCGTGTTCATAGCAGTAGAACCTTATGGTGTAAGTTCCGGGCAATGCGTCTGACGGGATTTGAAATGCATAATCGTATGTACCGGACCTGGCCCAGTCGCGATATGTGCATGGGGTACCTTCTATCCAACCGCCGCCGACGTAGATGTAACCTCTTAGCCTGTTAGGACCAGCACCATCGCTATTGTAATGGTACACCCTTACGATTACTACTTCTCCAGGTGCGGTCAATGAAGGAGTGACGGACTGGATCGTAACTGTCCGGCAACAGGTGGCGTTAGGGTCGTCTGCATACTCACCGGCGCTGGCTGGCTGATTCGGAGCGGGATACTCAACTGTATAATCAGCTGAAGAAGCAGAAGAGACAAAGCCGAGAGGATTCGAGCTTTCTTCAAAAGTCACTATTGTCCCTTCATCAACGAACGTTCCATCTCCACGACCTGAGTACAATTGCAGATTTTCATTGTAACCCGAGACGACGAAGTCGACATTACCATCTTTGTTGAAGTCTGCAGACGCCATATCCATTACCCATCCAGACGATGGGAGTGTGCCGATATGCTCCTGTGTGAATCTGCCGGTTGTGTCATTCAGAAAGATATACAGCTTGGATGTCTCTCCGTCACCCGTCACGAAGTCCAGATGTCCATCGTCGTTGAAGTAATCAACAGCTACGCCCCAGGTGTCCTTTCCGACATCTGCGAGTCCCTCGAGCATTCTGAACTCACCATCAACATAGCTAATTCCAGAGATCCAGCCTTGGTCATCAGTAAATATTGCAAACGGCTCTGGCAGAGGCAGTGGTTGCTGAGTGAAATCCACCCATGTGGTTTCGCTGAGGTTTACTGTGACACTGGTCGAATAGTAAATTTTCTGGCCGCTTATATACGAACCATCAATCAAGATATACCAGGGCCCCCATCCTGGAGCATCAATGTTTAGAGTATGCGTTCCAGCCCCAAGCCTCGGGATAATGTACTCTCCCTGCTCATTCGTCGCAAAACGGGGGGTTTCATAGCCACTTAAATAGAGATGAACGTTAGATACTGGATTCCCATTAACGTCGGTAACCGTCCCACCAATACTTCCGGCGGCATTCAAAACGAAATCCACAGTAGCAATTTGGCCAGCGGACACACTAACGCCTGCTGAGGCGAACATAAGGTTATCATAAGGATCGGGTGTAACGGCAACCGTATAACCGCCAAGTTGCAGGTCTACAAGCACATACTGACCATTTGCGTCGGTAAAGGTAGAATCTTCCTCGGCTCCGCCTACTTGGACGAACGCATTTAATACGGGGAATCCATCATAATCCGTTACTGTCCCGGCGATGCCGGTTTGTGGGAGCTCCGCGGTCTCGAAATCTCCTGAACCATAAGCTGAAGTAGTATACGCATCTAAGACAAAATCAACTTGGGGACTCCCACTGAGACTGAGGTACCTCAAGTAGTACGGCCCATCAACTCCGTTTTGATTGATCAATAAGCCGTTAAAGTCCAAAACCACTAACTGACTACCGAGGGTAAGGTATGTCGACGTAAACACAATTTCTATCGCATCTCCCTGCCCATCATACAAATCTCCTTCTATGCTATAATTTCCGTCTGCTGCCACCTCGATCCCTACCTCTACTCGAAGGTTATCATATAGACCGTCGCCATCGGTGTCTGTCCCATAATCAGAATAAGAACCTGTAAATTCTACCAGTGGTCTCTCGAAGTCTGTGTAGCTGTAAGCTGAGGTTGTATATGCAACTTCTCTCTCGTCGGTTATATCCTTCCCAAATAGTCTAAGTGGTCCCAGATAGTACGGGCCGTCTACTCGACCCTGCCGAATACTCAGTCCATCAAAGCTGAGTATCACTGATTGACCTCCAACATCAAGAAATAGAGAGTTCTCTGCCCACAGCATATTTCCTGCACCATCATACAGATTTCCAAATATTCTATAAGTTCCAGCGGACTCCACATTTACGCCCACTTCTATTAACAAAGATTCATACAATCCATTGCCATTTACATCTTTCCCGTAGTCACTATATACGTTACTTAATGTTGCTGATGTACCGGTTTCTGTTATAATCCTTAAATATTTTGGATCAGATCGCTTGCCCGGATTTGCCCAGTCACTACCATGAATCCCAGTCTCCCCTTGTGCTATTCTAGTATTATATACTTCTTCATCATCATGTCCCCCATAAAAAAAACCAGGGAAGCTAACGGCATCACAAGGATCAAAACCATCAATAGAATCTTCAACCTCATTGGGTAGTTCATCGTTGTCTCTATCGTTTCCTCCAGGCCCTGTTGTTCTCGGCCCATATGCAGTATGCCACGCGCCTCCAGGTAGCCACCTTGCCTCCACTTCTCGATGCTCTCTTTCGTGTTTTAATACAACCTCAACACAATCAATCCCTCTTTGACTAATACTTATACCAGCCGGAGCATGATTAAGAGGACTGCCATCCATAGTGGCTCGATTATATATCGTATATACAGGATTACTTACACTTCCGTTGAATGCACCCCAGTCATTCCCGTCATATTCGCCCCCACCATATCTGTACGTCACAGTAGTCCTATCATATGAACATGCTGCATCGTCAGACGTTGACCAATACTTATACCAATTTGGTGGTTTGCGGTGCCCATCCTCATGTCCTGTCTTTCTAAAAAACAACTCAAATTCCTTGCTTTTTGTATCGGTGCCAGTAGCACCAGTAGCTTCTCTTACATAAGTCACCGTGCATGTAACACCCTTGTTTCCATGAGTTCCCTTGCCAGCTAAGTATTTGTAAGGATTACCGTCGCCGGGCACAATGTCCCCAGACCAGGCTACCTTCGTCACTTGGAAACCTTGTGGCTGAGTTATCTCAGCTTCTAGTTGGACCTGTTCAGGTCCGGCAGTTGATGGATCATTTGTCATTGGATTATTTGCATCTGGAATTCCAGTCACATTAATCTTGTCTATTTTTACTGGTTCTACCACGTTTACTGTGATGTCTTTATGAACCTCATAGCTATTATAAGTAGGCCAATCCGGGTCGCTTAGGGCACAACTTCCAAAAGAGCCCCTTCCAACTGCCCTTATCATGTACGTATTTTCGGTTCCCGGAGGTGCAGGTATAGTGACTTGTAGATTGAACGAGTGGGGGCCGTTGTACACATACTCACAGTGAGGATCTAAGAATTTCCACGCTTGTCCTGAGTATTTGCCGTAGGCCCGGAAGCGGTAATGCGGACAATAGACATTAGAAGTATATGTCACGCCTATCGTTATCGTTTCAGTTACCGTGGCCTCGCTTGGCCCCGTGGCATTAAAATTGGTTATGTAAGCGGTAAAATGGCAGATTGAATCTAATGCTGAGATTTTTGCACTATTGCCTTTAACGTAATCCAAGAATGCCGAAAGCGCGCCCATGCCTGCTTCATCTGCCCCGGTAATTTCCGGATGGATAACGATGATAAGGGGGTCCTTTGCCTCTGTCTGCTGGATGTATTTTTGTATAGCATAATCAAAGTAAGCCGCGCCGCTGCTGAAATAAGCATCATCTAAGGGAACATCATTCGGATCTATCATAATTTCAGAAATTGGAACCGCCCAGAACTCGGTGGTTACAGGATACGGAAAAGTAATTTTTCCTAAGCTCTGTGCATACCAACACTGACAGTCCAATTCGCCACAGGGGAAAAGACCGCTTATTGACCTTGCTCCAAAATCTTGGAGAGTTTGGATTGTATCAGCATCAAACCTATATCCCTGAGGCTTGAAGTCTACCACATTCTCCAGCTGGTCGACAGCGCTTCTGACCGCATCAAAGGCACTCTGAATCAGCCCGGCCTGCTCATCGGGAGTCAAAAGAGTAAGGTCTTCCCCGCTTTGCCACCCGTGGACTCCAATTTCATGCCCTCGGGCCTCAATGCCTCTGACAACTTCCGGATGCAAAGAGGCGAATTCTCCCGTAACAAACACAGTGGTCCTTCCGTTACGCTGTTCAACCTCGCTTAGAATATTGTCAAGTCCCTGCAGACCACCCTCATCTTCCAAGTCTATCTGAATATTGATTGTTACAGGTTTTGATTCCCAACCGACCAAGGTCTCGTCCACTGCAGAGCTTGTTCCAACTAAAGCGCTTATCACACATATTAGTATTACAGCTCCCAACAAAAACATTGCCCCAAATTCATACGCCAAACTACTTACCGGTTTTTTTGATTTCCACGATTTCATATCTTCTCGTCCTTTCAAATTTTTACTATCAAGAATCCCAACGATATAGAATGTTTTATTTAGTTAACGGAGCTCCATAGCTCTTGTAAAGAATGTCACCTGTAGTAGCACCCACCCCTATGATATATGCAGGTGACGCTTTCTTTATATCTGGGGGAGAATCACCCTCTGGATAATAAGAAATCTCCCAAATCAATAAATTGTCACTAATTCTCTTTCTTCGATCTGAACTCTTTGAGTATTCGGGGTCATAAGACTGAAGCGTATAACCGATCTCTTTATATTGCATTTCTCCATATTCTTCTATCCACTCTTTTCCTCCTGCTTCGTTAGCCTTCACAATAGCTATATCACTGTCTATAATCCATTTTTCCTCGGGAATTGGCCGATAAGGAATTTTGTATGCCAAGCTCTCCTTTGCTAAAAAGACATTCTTAGAATTTGCCTCTACCCGGAAGGCAAATTTAGAAAAATCAGGTTCAATTGGGCTCTCATTCCCATAAATAAAAGTGTAAGCCCAATTTTCAAAAAGCTTGCCATCGAGATCAAAACCTACTAGATTTCCTGGAAAGGGATAATTCTTTACCTCCACTAATCTAGCATCAGGATGCAATGACCTTGCTTTTTCTAAGACCTCAGCATATCTTTCTTTAGCGGTTATTTGCTTTGAAAAATTCTCCTTCAGCTCAATCTGTTTTGTCAGCTCTCCGCTTTTTTGCCGGCATTGACAAACGAAGATTCCGGCACCGACAAGTGAAGCAAGAAGAACTATTCTTAGCCAAGTTGTTTTAGAAGACATTGCCATGTTAACATTCATCCTCTCACATCTATTCGTCAGACTCTTTCACAACGAACTAAAGTATAATCCGATACGGTATTTACCGCCCGGCCGGCCATAACACTACAAAAACATACTTTACCAATTGCCTATTAGAGCGCAGAACTTCATCGAAAAGATTATCAGGAACGTACACTTGCTAAGGAAGGGAGTTACTATCCTCTGTGAACCGCTTTTTTCTCCGCGCATCTAAGCCTCCTCCAATGTCCCCCACATACAAAAGAAGCAGACAATTATGCTCAGTATTATAAAACCAAATGAAATGTAGTCAATCCGTATAACTACGGGATTTTCAAACTTTTTCCCCCTCTCTTCTATCTGTTTTTAGTGAGGAGTTTTGTCGCATATGCAAGCCTTAATCACAAATATCCAGCCCTCCTTTTTAACGCGGAGCTTTTCTCGGATACAAGGCTTAGCCAACAGCCAACCGGAGGTGTGCTCTTGCACATTGAGGATTGGCTGGAAGGCGTACAACGCAGTAGCCGACAAAAGAACCCGCTAAAAAGTCCCATATAACTAAGTGTCCAATTTAAAAGCCCTCATGTAACAACCACCCCAAAACTGCCCAAAATTGTCATAGAAAGCGCAAAAAATACGAATTTTTACCAAAAAATGACAAAAAGTGTGCGCTTTTTACAAAAAAATACAAAAAAATACCAATTTTTCACCATTTTTTTGACGCAAATAACCCCCAAATCCACCACTTTGCGACACACCAAATACTAAATTACGATACGCGATATCCAATATACGCCCCCAAAACCATCAAAGACTGATAATATCCACGCACAAAATCGCCAAATCAAACTTTTTCAATATTTTTTTATCCTTGACAATAACAAAATCCGACAGTTAAATTAGGACAATAAGGCAATTTGGGAGAAAAACTATGCAAACGGATTTGGATAAAGAAGGGATATAGATAAAATGAAGGATTTATTTACCACCGGCGAAGCTGCCGAAATTTGCAGCGTCAGTCAGCAAACCATCATTCGTTGTTTCGATTCAGGCCGACTTGAGGGCTTCAAAGTGCCAGGCTCAAAGTTCAGAAGAATTCCTCGACAAAGCCTCGTAAAATTCATGAAAACAAACAAAATACCCCTCGACAACCTCGACTCCGGAAAAAAGAAGGTACTAATCGTCGACGACGACGCCGAAATTGTCGAACTGATGGTAAATGTCCTCGCCCGTGATGGCCGATTCGATATCGAAACCGCTTCAAGCGGTTACGAAGCCGGAATTGCAACCGAGCAGTTTCGTCCAGACCTGATTCTCCTCGACTACATGCTCCCAGACGTCAACGGCAACATTGTCTGCCAGACAATAAAAAGCAATCCCGAATTCGAGGACATAAGAATTATCATCGTAAGCGGAGTGGTAAAACAGGACGAAATCGACCAACTGCTGAAGTGCGGCGCCGAAGATTTTATTAAAAAACCCTTCAATATTGTCGAGCTTACCGACAAAATCGCCGGCGTCCTGCAGGTCGCTTGAAAACCACTAAATAACGCAAAACCAGAAACGCCAGGAGAAGGGAAAAACTAAATGCCGCAAACACCTCCTGATAAAACTATCGCACCTCAGATAGAACTCGCCGTTCGTCAGCTCGATGCACTTTCAATCCTGCCCGCAACCGCCGCAAAATATTTTTCCAAACTTCTTCAGCCCCAGGCTTCACCTCTTGACATGGCCGAAATAATAGAAGCCGGCCCCGCAATGACCGCAAAGGTCTTCTCGCTTGTACACGAGAAGAAGATACGTCCCGCTGATATAAAATTCTCCATTCGTAACGCTCTTGAGAAGCTACCCGAAGATATTGTTCGCAAAGCGATTTTTTCCTTCAAACTTTATCAAACTCCCGACAACCAGCCGCGTCTGGAGTTTAGAAAACAACTACTGCTGCACAGCCTCGCCACAGCCTGCTGCGCCGCCGAAATCGCCAAAATCATCTCCCCGCAAATGGAACCGAATCTGGCATACTCAGCAGGCTTGCTGCACAATCTCGGAGCACTGGCCCTCGACCAGGCAATGCCCAGAAGCTTTGAAACAATTGTCGAACAGGCTAAATCGCAAAACACATGCCTCTGCGAAATAGAGCAAAAACACCTCGGCACAGACCACACTATCCTCGGCAAGCGCCTGGCCAGGAAGTGGCACCTGCCCGAACAGGTAATCCTTGCCATCTGGCTGCACCACAGCGACACCACAACCATCTCTCAGAAAATGCCCCAGGCAAGAATCGCTCAAATTGTACAACTCGCGGACTTGATCGCACGACAAGGCGGTATAGGCCAGTCCGGCAGCTACGAACCGACTGACTCGGCAGAACAAATCGCGACCTCGCTCCAAATTGCCCCCGCCCAGCTTGAACAAATCCACAACGACCTGCCAGGCAAAACACAAGAAAAGGCAAAACTCCTTGGCCTGGATTCACAGAGGCCTCAATCTTATTACCTTGATGTCTTCCACACTGCCGCTGCACAACTGGCCCGCAGCAACGCAGAAATCTCACAGGCCAATCGTCAGTTGCAAACAACCGCCACCCATCTTCAATTCGTAAAAGACTTGTTGCTCGATATGGACGCCAACACCGCACCAATAGACACAGCTCAAAAGCTGGCCGTCCACTGGCAACGGTTTTTTCAAACAGGGATGGTTTGTCTTTACCTAACACCTCTTAGCATTTCGCATGTCCTCGAAGCTGTCCTCGCCCAGGACCCGAGAACGGTTAAAACAATCTGCCTTAACTCACCCATAGAAAACCCTCCAATACCACAACCTATGCAGGAAAAATTCGCGGTCTTAGACGCAAACCAATACTGCGACTGGCTCTTCGAACAGCTCGACGTCGATTTTGACCCCGACCAGACCAAAATCATACCGCTGTTTCCAAACGGAAGGGCGGTAGGGGCAATCGTATTCGAACTTCGCTATCCGACAAAAACAGAAGACCTGAATGAAAATTTCAAACTGGCAGCCTCAATAGCAGGGATTATTCTGGATATGGCTTTTGCAACTGCGAACCAGCAGAACCTTGCAGAAAACTTCGCACAACTTCTAACTGCCACAAAACAATCACCTCTGCAAGTCTCCGAAGAAACCGCACCTCCGGAACCGCAACCAACTGCCGACGAAGATATCAGCCCTGCCCCGACCACTTCTGAAATACCCACAACAGACCTGCTCAGTGCTCTGGCCGAAGTGGCAGCCGGCGCAGCACACGAACTCAATAACCCACTTTCAGTCATATCAGGCCGGGTCCAACTGCTCGCTAAAAGTCTACAGGACCCGCAGGCCAAACAAATGCTTCAGCAGATTCAGCAAAGCGCCGCCGAACTCTCGGGCATCATTGATGACATGATGAACTTCGCCCAACCACCGCAACCAAAACCCCAGATGTCAAACATCAAAACAATTATCGACGAGGCCATCCAGCTTACAGCTCAAAAACAAAACAAAGAGCAACTCGATATCCAGATTGAAATAACCGAAGGCCTCGAAGATGTTTTCGTCGATTCGGCGCAGGTCGTTTCAGCTCTTTCAAACATCTTGTGCAATTCGCTTGAATCCTACGACCAGGGCACCGGCCCGGTAAAAGTCACTGCCGAGCCCGAAGACTCAGGCAACCTTATACAACTGCAAATTACAGATTCCGGTTGCGGAATGGACGCTCAAACCCTCCAAAAGGCCGCCCAGCCATTCTTCTCGGCCAGACCCGCAGGCAGAAAACGCGGTATGGGCCTTGCACACGCACAGCGAATTATCCAGCTAAACGGCGGTTTTCTGACAATTCAAAGCTCCCCGGACATCGGTACCATCGTAACAATTCTCCTGCCTCGCAGGTAAAGATATCATTCTGTTTCTTTTCCCCTTGAATCCTGCCATGAAAAACTATATAATTCTTGTTCTCTGCAATTTGCTATATCAGCATGGTGAACAAAACTAATTGACACAAAATTATATCAGTGCCATAAAAACTAAAGAGGAGACAAATAAATGGCTACAGTAGAAGAACGTATTAAAGCCGTAACCGCTCGAATACTAAAGCTGGACCCCGAAACAATCAAATCGGAGCACAATTTCACCGCCGACCTCGGAGCCGAAAGCGTACAATCCATCGAACTGGTAGCAATGTTCGAGGAGGAGTTCGGTATCGAAATGGACGAAGACGCCGCTCTGTCGGTGGAAACCGTCAGCAAGGCTACAGAATACATTACAAACGTTTGCAAAGAGCAGGGCGTTGACCTCGAAAAATAAGCCCCGACGCGAAGAAGGAGAAATATTTACATGACCAGGGAAAGAAAAAAGCATCGGCTCGCTGACTCTACAAAACCCAACCTGCTGGAAGGTACCTTCCCATACAGCCTGCCGCCAATGATTCGCCTTGAAGGCCCGGTTACCGAATACATCGACGGCAGGGCGGTTGAGTTCGATTTTGCCGCTGTCAAAGACAGAAACATCCTGATTAGCGACACCACTTTCCGCGACGGCCAGCAGGCACGCCCGCCTTATACCATCGACCAGATGGTGCACATCTACGATTTGATGTCACACCTAAGCGGCCCCAACGGAGTACTACGGCAGACTGAGTTTTTCCTTTACACAAAGAACGACCGCGAAACGCTTGACCGCTGCCGAGCCCTTGGCCACAAATACCCCGAGTGCACCGGCTGGATAAGAGCTTACGAAGGCGACTTCAGACTCGTAAAAGAAGCCAGTCTAAAAGAAACCGGAATACTCACAAGCAGTTCCGATTACCACATCTTCCAGAAACTCAAATTCCGCAGCCGGAAAGAGTGCATCGAAAAATATTGCAGGGTGGTAGATGCCGCTTTTGAAGCAGGTGTTCGGCCTCGATGTCACCTCGAAGACCTCACAAGAGCCGACATAGAGGGTTTTGTCCTGCCATTCGTCGATAAGCTGATGGAAATGAGCCAACAGGTACCTGAAGAACTCTCGGTCAAAATCCGTCTCTGTGATACTATGGGCTTCGGCATCAGCTTCCCAAATGCCGAATTGCCCAGAAGCATCCCCAAACTAATCTACAAACTAAACCGGGAATGTGGCGTCCCCAGTGACCGCCTCGAATGGCACGGCCACAACGACTTCCACAAGGTCCATGCAAACGCCGCCACTGCCTGGCTCTACGGCTGTGATGTCGTTAACACCACTCTCTTCGGATTCGGAGAACGCACCGGAAATCCCCCGCTCGAAGCCGCCATCTTTGAATACATCGCACTAAAGGGCGACCTATGCGGTATTGACACGCTCGCCGTAACAGAACTCGCAGATTATATGCGCTCCATCGGTCTGCCAATACCCGACAACTATCCTTTTGCAGGCAAGTCCTTCAACACCACACGAGCAGGCATACACGCTGACGGTCTCCGGCAGCAGGAACAGATATACAATATCTTCGACACCGAAAAGCTACTCGGAAAACCCCCGCGAGTCGCCATCACAGACAAAAGCGGCGCCGATGGTATAACGCACTGGGTCAACGAATTTTTCGGCCTAAAAGGAAAAGACCGAATAAACAAAATCAAAATCCACAGACTCGCAAGATGGGTCATCGACCAGTACGAGGAACATGGCCGGCTCACCGCTATCAGCGACCAGGAACTCGAGCAAAAAACAAAAGAGCTCCTCCCACAATACTGGGAAAAGCACAAACCAAATAACTAATAAGGCAAACCCCTCCTTACTCACTTAGGACTTTGTCGATTTTCTTCAGTTCGTCCGCACTAAACTCCGGATTATCCAGTGCTGCAACATTTTGCTCAATCTGCTCGACCTTACTTGCGCCGATAAGCGCTGAAGTCACGCGCTCGTCCCTCAACACCCACGCCAAAGCCATCTGTGCGAGGCTCTGACCTCTTTTTACCGCAAGCTCATTTAAAGAACGAACCTTCTCAAGAAGCTCCTCGGTAATTTGCTCACGCTTCAAAAACCCATCTGGCTTCGCCGCCCGAGAATCTTCCGGAATACCCCCTAAGTACTTGTCCGTCAGCCGTCCCTGCGCCAGCGGACAAAAAGCTATGCAACCGATACCCTCGGCCTCCAAAACATCCAGCAGCCCCTCTTCGACCCACCGGTCCAGCATCGAATATCTCGGCTGATGAATCAGACACGGTGTACCTGATTGTTTCAAAATTTTAGCCGCTTTAGTTGTCTGCTCCGGCTTATAGTTCGATATCCCCGCATAAAGCGCTTTGCCCTGCCTCACTACATCGGCCAGCGCTGACATCGTCTCTTCTACCGGCGTATCCGGGTCCGGCCGATGAGAATAGAATATATCAACATAATCAATGCCAAGCCGCTTTAAACTCTGCTCCAGACTCGCAATCAGGTATTTCCTCGAACCCCACTCACCGTATGGCCCGTCCCACATCAGATAACCCGCCTTTGTTGAAATAATCAGCTCGTCCCTGTAAGAAGCCAAATCATTCTTGAGAATTCTTCCAAACGTTTCCTCCGCCGAACCCGGCGGCGGACCGTAATTGTTCGCCAAATCAAAATGCGTTATACCCAAATCAAACCCGCGACGAACCATCGCTCGGCAATTCTCATAGTCATCAATCTCACCAAAATTATGCCACAAACCAAGCGAAATCGCAGGAAGCAATACCCCGCTCCTGCCGCACCGGTTATATTTCATCTTCCCATAACGATTCTCTGCAGCTCTATAGCTCATTTCGCCACCTTTTAAACCAACAGCTCACTTTCTATAAAAAACAAAACCTGCTCCAGTCTATCCACCGAACGCTCAAATAGCAACATCCAACCGTCTTACCTCTTGACTTTTGAACCAACACAGAGTATAATAAACCCTGTTACTTAAAAATTAAGGAGGGAAAATGACATACTGCCGAAAAAATTTGAAGCTTTTGGCATCTCTCGCTGCGCTCCTGCTGTCCCTGACACCTTTTATTGCTTATGCCACAGAAGACCTTGTTCTTGAACGTGTCTACGAGGCCGCCCTCGACCTGCCAAGAGTCTGGTTTGTCCTCAAACGCCAGCCCGATGGCCCCGTTCTAAAATACAACGGCCGGTTCAGGCAAAATTACGCCTTCCTCGATACCGGCGCCTCCGGCGTCCTCCTCTCACTTGAAACGGCCGTTATGTTCGACCTCTACTACGACCCGAATGCAAATTTCGTCGATGTTGGCATCGGTGGAGATGAACATTTTTATGTCTCCGAGCCCTTGTACCTCGGATTGGCCGGCTTCGACAACCCAAAAGCGAGTGACCCAAATGCCTATCAAATCAGAGGCCCGGCTCGGTTCCAAATCAAAAAAACAAATGCAGGCTTGCTCTCCGAACCTATCGACGTCATCGGTATGCCCGCCGTCGCCGGTCAAATAGTAGTTCTAAACAGCGGCTCGACAAACGACCTTGGTTATTTCACCGCCGAAATTAAAAACCACGGCGACCGTGACATACCAAATGTCGATTTCCAAATCGCGCTTCGACTACAAAACTTCCTCAACCCCAACAGCCCAAAAAACGTCCCGCCACTGCCTGTCATGTCTTACAACCCCGTCATTGACAACATCTCTGTCGAAAACAAAGGCAGAATTTCAAAGGGCAACTGGCTTTTTGACACCGGCGCCACCATAAGTCTGATTTCCACAAAACAGGCACAACAACTCGGCCTAATGGACAAAAAAGGCGACCCGCTCACTGAACCGGACTTCATGCTCCCAGTAGGCGGTGTCGGCACAATGGTTCTTATCCCAGGCTTCCAGGTCGATAGCCTCACGGTGCCAACCCTCTCCGGCTTCAATCTTGTCTATAAGAACGCCCGAATCGGCGTAAAAGACATAAAATTCTTCGCCGAAGAAAAGGGCGAATTCGTCATCCTCGATGGGGTCTTCGGAAGCAACTTCCTCTGCGCCTCTGCCAAAATGGATAGCCTTTTACCCTCAGATGTAAGCAAAACTATCTTCAATAAAATAGTGCTTGATTTGCAAAAGGCAACTGTAGGCTTTGACATCTATGACAATTACGTCCAGCCAAAACGTAATTAAAACCGGCCAAAGTGACGCACAAAAAACGCTTAGAGTTTCTGCAATATTATCCCCCCAATAATTAAGACCAGCCCCAAAACTGTTGAGATAAGAATCTTTTCACCAACCGCAAAATAAATGACCACAAGAGAAACAAAAGGCGTCAGATAAATCAGGTTCGCCACATGGGCCGTCGTCTTCGAAAGCCTAAGCGCTTTCAGCCAGAGAAGAAAAGTAATCCCCATCTCAAACAAGCCGACATAAACCCCGCCGATAACACCTCTGAAATTCGGAACCTCCAAGTGCCCAAAAATCAAAAGCGAAATAAAAACAAACACCGTCCCGAATGCAAAACTAAGAAACAACTTCGCCGTCTCATCACGCTTGTCCCTCAAATTATAAATCCAGAACAATGCCCATATCACCGTACTGCCCAACGCCAATCCCACACCCGCCGGACTGCTGAATCTAAACCCGAAAATCTCTCCACGCGTCGAAATAACAAACACGCCTGCAAAGCTCACAAATACAGCGACAATACTCTTGAATGTTATCTTCTGCTTTAACAAAGGGATTGAAAGCAGCACAAGCATTATAGGCCAGATGAAATTTATCGTCTGGGCCTGTTGGGCAGGCAGTAACGAATAAGCCTTGAACAGCACAACATAATAAAGAAATGGATTCAGAAAACCCAGCAATGCCGAACGCAGATAATCTCCTCTGCTGAACGTCCTCAGCAAACTTAATTTCTTTTGAAAAACCAGAAAAACAAAAAGAATACCCGATGATACCACCGATGCGCAGAACAAAAGGCCTAACACATCAAGGTATCGCAATGAAATCTTAAACGCCGACGCCACCGTCGACCACAACAAAACCGCACTTAACGTATACAGGTAAGCTTTCCTCTGTCCGTCCATAATTCTGTACGACCCAAAATTATTATCTGCACTATGATACTAAAATACACCGAAATAGAAAACAACTTCCACAAAACAGCAAAACGCATAGGTAAGTCCGAAAATACAAATAAAAACAGCTTGTGTCCCGCTCAGCATCCGTTCCAGAACCGATTTTAATCGTCTCGAAACTTATAAAGTCGTTATTTATAGGGCTACTGTTGTCTCCTCAGCCAAATATCTCTTCGAACTTAAAGCCGCACTTTTGTTGTGCCGACCTTGATGTTAGAAAACAATTGAATAAGCCGATTATTTTAAAAAACAGCCCCATATGGAGAACACTGACCGATATAAAAAACTGCGACTGCTTGTACGCAAGGTAAACAAAGCGCGCAAACAGCAGGACAGAAAAATAGATATACTCTGCAATGACTTCATTGCCGCTCAAAGGGAATTTATCAAAAGGCTCGAAACAATAAACTTCGTGGCAAACTTCTATGAGGCCATTATCGGAGCCAGCGACCTCAACAGCCTCTTCTATATCGCCGGTGAACTCATCAATACCAAAATCCCCGGTGCAAATGTCGTCGTCTTCTTGCGCAACCAAAAAGACTTCAAACTCCACGTCTCCGAAAGCAAACAGCCTATCACCATAGAACAAACACGCCTCGAAAATTTCTTCTCAGCCGAACTCGTAAACAATATCTGTGAATCCAACAGAGTATGCAACCTTGAGGATTTCTTCGCAATGGGACTACAGGGCAATCCGACCCATCTAAATGAAATCTCCGCCGCTGCAATACCACTCGGACGAACAGGCCCCTCCCCCGGATTTGTACTCATTTACCGCTCTTCAGAAAACAAATTAACACCCGATGAGATAAACAACATAACCGCCATAACAGGCGGACTCGCCCACGCAATACAAGCTCACCAGCCGGCCGCCCAGACCTCGGGATAAACAAACTTAAATTCAAGCTGACCGCACGCCGGCAATTCAATTTCTTAATTTACCTCCGCTGCGCACTCCTTGCGCTAAACCCTTGACTAAACAAAGCAAAGGTCTTAATATTCTTAATCTGCCGCGGATGTGGCGGAATTGGCAGACGCGCAGGCTTCAGGTGCCTGTGGGCTTCGGCTCGTGGAGGTTCGACTCCTCTCATCCGCATTCAAATCCTAAAAAAACACCTCTGTTAACCAAATAAAGCCTTTTTGCAAACCATCCTAAAATCAACCCAACAATGCCCGCAACTATTTAACGCAAATTGCATAAACAGGCCGATAAATTAATAATAAATAAGGTACTCGACCAGGGGATTTTGCGACCTTACGGTTTAAAAAACACTATGCTCGAAATTACTCGATATTTTGAACAGGCAGCTACTCAGTTCAACGCTGTTGTTCTGGTCGGCCTTGGAATAACAGCCGTTTTGCTCGGATTGTTTATCTGGCTCGGCGGACTCGGTTTAAGAAAACAACTGCTCATTGCCGTGGGTGCTCTCTGCGGCTGTATTGGTGTATTCCTTGCCACGGAACATAACGCCA
>Ga0114923_10001320_pt1 | contig 17287 bp, 15 predicted proteins | sample SumtaG_FD_89578 | JGI IMG/M metagenome (GOLD analysis project Ga0114923, IMG submission 89578) | Deep subsurface microbial communities from Indian Ocean to uncover new lineages of life (NeLLi) - Sumatra_00157 metaG | ecosystem: Environmental > Aquatic > Marine > Oceanic > Sediment | place: near...
CAAGAAATGCTGCATATAACCAGATAAAATCTTCTATAAGATCACAAATAGATCAGCAATATCCTAATCTGCCTGATGCCAATAAAAATTCATTAGTAGATGCTGAATTTCAAAAATTATTAAAAGAACAAAAAGCACAAATTAACCAGCAGATAGAAGCAACATCTGATTATTTCAAAACAAGACTGCAAAATGATAAAGGACAAACTTATCTGCTAGCAATTGATCCATATTTCTGGATGAGGCATGCCAAAAATGTTTTAGAAAACGGGCATCCTGGTGATGAATTAAGAGATGAAATACCTTATGATAACCACATGTACGCTCCTGTTGGAAGAGATGTACCGCCAGATATGTTCCATGCTTATTTTGAAGCATATCTTTACAAATTTCTCCATTTTTTTAATAGAAATTTAGATTTAATGACATTGGCTTTTTACGTTCCTGTAATATTATCTGCTTTATGTATTTTTCCAGCATTTTTTATCGGAAAAAGATTAGCAGGCAACTTTGGAGGTTTTATATCAGCATTCATAATTGCAGTTCATCCTGCTTTTCTGACAAGAACAGCAGGGGGGTTTGCAGATACAGATGCTTACAATGTCTTATTCCCTCTACTTATCACATGGCTATTTCTAGAAGCATTTGAAACAAAAAACAAGAAAAAGATGATGATATATTCAAGTTTAGCTGGTTTATTAGTGGGTATGTTCAGTTTCTCATGGGGTGGATGGTTCTATATTTTTGACTTTATTATATTTGCATCTGCTTTTTATTTATTTTATTTTATTATTTTGCATAGAGATGAAATTAAAAATCTGACACAATTTATTAAAAAACCAACTTTTTACAATACTTTAATATTATTGGCAATTTTCATTATATCATCTGCATTATTCGTATCCATATTCACAGGTTTTGGAAATTTTAGAAATGCTTTCTTTGTAGGACCTCTTGCATTTGCAAAACTTAAACAAGTAGCAATTACAACAATATGGCCTAATGTTTTTACAACAGTTGCTGAGCAAAATCCTGCTTCTCTTAATTCTGTTATTTCGCAGATTGGAGTAGGCAGCATTCTTCTTTTTTTAATTGGTTTAACAGGTATTGCTTTAACTATGCTCAGAAAAGAAACAAGAAGAGTTTCTGACTTGTGGTTTATTATCGGCTCTATTGTATGGTTTATAATAATATTAGGAATAAGACCGCAAAATCTAACTTGGTTTTTAGTCCTGATAAGTCTACCAATAATAATTAAATTAATTATAATAATAAAAGATAAAGATACAAAAGTAGATATAAAAGCAGCTATTCTGCTTATTCTATGGTTTATAGCAACAATATATGCAAGTGTAAAAGGTGTAAGGTTTATTTTATTGGCTGTGCCTGCTTTTGCTATAGCATTTGGAGTTACATTAGGTATTGGTTACTATTACTTACATAACTTGATTACCAAAGGGCTTAAGATCAACAAAAATATCTCTAAAGTTTTAGTAATAATATTATTGTGCCTTTTATTATTAGGACCATACAGATCTTCAAAAGCAACAGCAAAAAATGAAATACCTTCAATGAATGATGCATGGTACAACTCATTGCAAAAAATTGATCTTGAAGCTGAGCCTAATGCAATAATAAATTCATGGTGGGACTTTGGCCATTGGTTTAAGATGATTGGTGACAGAGCAGTTACATTTGACGGCACTTCCCAAAATTCTCCTAATGCCCATTGGATAGGCTCTACATTACTAACAGATGATGAAGATTATGCTGTAGGAACATTAAGAATGGTTGACTGCGGACAAAACAAGGCATTTGAAGAATTAAACAAGGTAATAAAAGATGAGGCAAAATCAATAGAAATATTGCATGAGATTGTAAGATTTGATAAGAAAAAAGCAAAATCGGCTTTATTAAAAAATGGATTGAATGAAGAAGAGGCAAATAATGTATTAGAATTCAGCCATTGCATACCACCAGAAGATTATTTTATAACATCTTATGATATGATCGGTAAATCAGGTGTATGGGCTCATTTTGGTTCGTGGGATTTTGATAGAGCATTAATCTATAATACATTAAAGAAAAAAGAATATAAAGATGATATGGAAAAGGGTATCTCGTTCTTACAAAATAGATTTAATTATACAAGGCAAGAAGCAGAAAGTATTTACTATGATGTCCAGTCTATTGAGGGTGATGCAGAAGCAAATTCCTGGATAGCTCCCTGGCCATCTTATGCCGGCTCTTCTGGCTGTAGAAAAATAGAAGATGGTAAAATAAGCTGTGGTATTGGACAAGGTGCAGAAGTAGAAATTGATTTGCAAAGCTTACAGGCGGATATTCAAACGGGGCAAGGGGTAATGCATCCAAATTCTGTAGTGCTGCCATTAGAAGATGGAAGTTATAGAAAAAGGGAGTTTAATAATACAATAGGGGTAAGCATGGTGATAATACCTGCAGGAGAAGAAAGCTACTATGCTTTAATGATGCATCCTGAATTAGATAAATCAATGTTTACTATAATGTTTTATCTTAATGGTCATGGTTTGAAATATTTTGATAAGTTTAGTGACGTTACAGACATTACAGGGGGAAGAATTATTATCTGGAAAGTTAATTGGCAGGGCAACTCAACTAATTTACTGGAATATTACCAGCCCGTTCCAGAAGAAGAGATTGAAGAGGAATTAGTAACAAATGAAACAGAAGAAGAGCAAATAACAGAAAAAGAAATAATAAATAAATCAAAAGAAATTACTGAAGAAGATAACATTTCGCAAAGTACCAATAATTCACAAGATATAAATATAACAGATAATTCTAGCGAGTAGATGAAATTCGTTGTTATTCCTGCACATAACGAGGAGAATAATATTAGAAAAGTAATTAGTAAAACCAAAAAGTATATTTCTAATATCATTGTAGTTGATGATGGAAGTAAAGACAAAACAAGTGAAGAAGCTGAAAAAGAAGGGATTATTGTTCTTAAGCACATTATTAATGTGGGGAAAGGAGCTGCATTAAAAACAGGCTGTGATTATGCTGTTAAGCATGGTGCTTCAAAGATAATTGTTTTGGATGCAGATGCACAGCATGAGCCTTCACAAATCCCTGCTTTTTTAAAAGAATTGAAAAATGCTGATGCTGTTTTGGGTTATAGGGAATTAAGCAAGGAAATGCCTTTTATTCTGAAATTTGGCAATTGGTTTATCAATAAAATAACAAAATTATTATATGGAATCAGTTTACATGATACTCAATGCGGGTATAGGGCTTTTACAGTTAATGCTTATAAAAAAATCAGATGGAAATCACCAGACTATAGTATGGAATCAGAGATGATCGCTAACATAGGAAAAAGAAATTTAAGGTATAGAGAAATTCCAATAAAAACAATTTATAGTGACAGATATAAGGGGACTACCATAATTGATGGTATTAAGATTGTTTGCAATTTATTTTGGTGGAGGTTATCAAAATGACACCTGAGCTATTAGGAATACAGATTTTAGGAATTCTATTCGGAGGATTTATGATATATTATGTTTTTTTGCATCATAAAAGGAAAGAGCTGACAATAAAAGAATATTTATTCTGGGTTATTTTATGGATGTTATTTATTATTTTAACATTATTTCCTTGGTTATTAAAGCCTATTGTTGGATCTATTGGATTTGCAAGAACAATGGATTTCTTTATTGTTGTAGGGTTTATGTTTTTGGTTGGCAGTTTGTTCTATATTTATTTATTGGTTAGGGGAAACCAGAAAAGATTAGAGGAAATTGTAAGAAAGATGGCTTTTGAGAAGAAATAAAAATGGGTGTTAGATTAATCAAATCCATTGATAAGTTTATTGGAATTCCGTATTGCATAGTTCTTGGCATAATCAAATTATTTACAAAAAAAGAAATGCCTGCTAAGGGAAAAACAAAGAATATCTTAATAATTCAGCTATGGGGCATTGGTGAAACAATATTAACAGTTCCTGCAATAAAGGCATTAAAAAAAAGATATAATAAAACAGCTATTGATGTTTTATGCACTCCAAGAAACAAAGATGTTTATTTCAGGTATAAATTTATCAGCAAACTGAATGTTGTCAAACTTAATCCGTTCTCCTTAAAATGGTTTGTTTTGAAAAATTGGAGGAAATATGACATTGTGATTGATATGGAAGAATATCTTGACATTTCTGCAATCCTGTCCTTTTTTATTGGCAAATATACAATTGGCTATTCACATGGTGTAAGATCGTTAGTTTATTCTAAAAAAGTTAAATATAATGATAAACAGCATATTTCAAAAACATTCTTTGATTTAGTCAAGGCTTTAGGTGTTAAAGGAAGTGTTAAAAAATTGGAGAAGTTAAATTATACTGGTACTGATAAAAAGATTGTTGATCTAAGTTTAAAATATTCCGGCATTAGAAAAAAACATTTTATTGCAGGTATAGCAGCAGGGGCAGCAGAATCCTCTAAATCAAGAATGTGGTCAAAAGAAAATTTCGCAGGGTTGATTGAGAAGATATTTTCCAAAAAGAAAAATGCAAAGATTGTTTTAATCGGAGCTGATTATGAAAAAAAGCTGAATGATTCAATAATTAATTTGATTAAGAATAAAGGAATAAAAAACAATATAATTAACTTTGCAGGAAAATTCACTTTACGCCAGACATTTTATTTAATCTCTAAATGCAGTTTATTTATTGGAAATGATTCCGGGCCAATGCATATTGCTGCTGCAATGAATGTTAAGACGATTGGTTTGTTTGGTCCTAACCTGCCAATAAGATTTGCTCCTTTTAATGAGAAAAGCAAAGCAATTTACAAAAAGATGCCTTGCTCTCCTTGCATAAATGTCCATAAAGGAGAAGTTCCTGAGTGTTTTTATGGGGAAGAGAGCAGGGATTATGGGAAGTGTATGAAAGCGATAAAGGTTAAGGATGTTTTGAAGTTAGTTTAAGAAAAATGCCTATACTCTCCATGTGTAAAAAAACCAATTAATTGCTTTATTCTTGCTAGCTTGGGGAATAAATCTTTTTCTAAAGACCTGGCATTATCAAATAGCTCAAAAACCTCTGGTTTAAAAATATAGATGCCTGCATTGACAACATTAGAAGAAACTGATTTTGGCTTTTCCTGGAAATCTATTATTAAATCTCCATCTAAAATTGCATTGCCGTACTTTGAAGGCTTTTCTATGCTCATTAAGCCCATTGTTGCTAGTTTATCAAGTTCTAGATGTTTCTTTATCATTCTAAGTAAATCAAAGTTATTATAGGTGTCTCCTGACATAGCAACAAAGTTCTGTTTTAGCTTGTCTTTTAGAGTGATTAAGGCGTCAGCATTTCCTCTGACGTCTTTTTGTATTAATTTGACTTCTATTGGGGGGTTTTCTACCTCTAAAAGCAGCTTGTTGATATAAGATGTGTGCTGAGTGATGATGTACAGGGTTTTTATGCCGTTATTATGAAAAAACTCTATCTGCTGCTTGAGTAAAGATTTTCCTTTCAGTTCTTTCAATAAATTACCTTGATGCTCTCCTTTAATCAGCAAAACAGCAGTAGAGATAGAGCTTTCCTTAAGCCCTTTCCTGAGGAAATACTCTATTGCCTGTGATCTTGATCTTATTATAGAACCATCTACTTTTGAATCTATCTGATCCAATAACGATTTATCCAGAGATATAGCAATCTTAGGTTTTTTCCCCATAGAGTATGAACAAGGTATACTTATATAAAAAGATTTGTATTCTCTATAAGATGATAAAACGAAAACTTTAAATAGTAGCTATATTCACTAAGGTATGAACTATTCATACTTTAAGAAAATGACACAGCATAAAGAAGTACCAAAGGTTTGGGGAAAGGAAATTTGGCTTGCTAATTTTGATTATTGTGGCAAAAAATTAATATTAAATAAAGGTTTTAGATGCTCTAGGCATTATCATAAAAACAAAGATGAAACCTTTTATATAAACAAAGGAAAAGTTCTAATGGAAATCAATAATGAAAAAAGAATAATGAAACAAGGGAATTCTGTAAGGATAACACCTGGAATGAAACATAGATTTACGGGCTTAGAGGATTCTGAAATTATTGAGTTTTCGACACATCATGAAGATTCTGATTCGTATAGAGATGAATTGTCTGGAGAAGTTGATTTAGATAAATTGGAGTTACCGAAATGAGATGTCTGGTCACAGGTGGAGCAGGATTTATAGGGTCTAACTTAGCTTTAGAGCTGGAAAAACAAGGCCATGAGGTTATAGCAGCGGATAATTTACTAACAGGAATAAGAGGTAACCTTAAAGGCTTTAAAGGAAAATTTTTAAACATAGATGTTTCAAAACCTTTTGAAATAAATGAAAAGATAGAAATCATATTCCACCAGGCAGCTATAACTGACCCAAGATTTGAAGATGACAATGAAATGTTAAGAGTAAATTCACAAGGTTTCAAAAACATAATAGAACTGACAAAAAAGAACAACGCAAAATTAATTTATGCTTCAACCGCAGGATTATATGGAAATGGACCAACACCAATGAAAGAAGACCAAAAAAAAGAAATCCTCAGTGCTTATGCAAAATCAAAACTAGAGATAGACAAAATAGCAGAATCACTAAGAAACAAAATGCACATTGTAGGCTTACGCTATTTCAATGTTTTTGGAGAAAGAGAAGCAAATAAAGGAAGAGCAGCTTCTATGATTTACCATCTAAGCAATCAGATAAAAGCGAACAAAAACCCAAGAATATTCAAATTTGGGGGGCAGAAAAGAGACCATATTTATGTTAAAGATGCTGTCAATGCAACAATTAAAGCAATTAATGCAAAATCAGGTGTGTATAATGTAGGAACTGGAATTGCAACAAACTTTAATGAATTGGTAAAAGTATTAAATGAGGTTTTAGGAACAAATCTAGAAGCAGAATATTTTGACAGCCCTTATGACATGAAGACCTATCAAAGCAATACACAGGCAGACACAACATTAGCAGAAAAAGAATTAAAATGGAAAGCAGAGTATAGCTTAAAAGAAGGAATAAAGGATTATATGGAATGGTTAAATGAAAACTGAACTATTACAAATATTGAATAATTTCAAAGGAAAAAAAATAGCAGTAATAGGAGATGTTATGCTAGACAAATACATATTTGGAAATGTAGAAAGAATAAGCCCAGAAGCACCTGTTCAGGTTGTTGAAGTAAAAAAAGAAAATTACCTTCCAGGAGGAGCAGCTAATGTAGCAAATAATATAGCAGCATTACAAGGAAATGCTTTTATGGTTGGGATTGTAGGCAAAGACAACGAAGCAAATATTTTATTAGAGGAATTAAAAAAAAGAAACATCAACACACAAGGAATATTTACAGATAACAACAAACCAACAACACAAAAAGTACGCATTTTAGGACAAAAACAGCAATTACTAAGAATTGACTATGAAAAAAGAGATTATCTAAATGAAGAAACAGAAAATAATATCTTAAATTTCATAAAAGAAAAAATAAATAATATAGATGCAATAATAATCTCTGATTATACAAAAGGGGTTATAACTGAAAACCTGATAAACCAAATAAAAGATATTGCAAAAGATAAAACAATAATTGTTGATCCTAAGCCAGAACACATGGATTTCTACAAAGATGTAAGTTTAGTTACCCCTAATATAAAAGAAGCAAGGGAAATGACAAATTCAAAATCTAACGATTTTAAAGAGATAGGAAGAAAAATGCTAAATAGATTAAATAGTCCAATATTAATAACAAAGGGGAAGGAAGGAATGTCTTTATTTGAGATAGACGGAAATATTATAAATATTCCTACAAAAGCAAAGGAAGTTTATGATGTTTCTGGTGCAGGGGATACGGTAGTTGCAACGTTAACTCTTGCTTTAGCTTCAAATGCAACAATAAAAGAAGCAGCAATATTGGCAAATCATGCTGCAGGAATAACTGTTGGTAAATTAGGAACAGCAACTGTAACAATAGAAGAAATAAAGCAAAGTTTGGAAAATGAATAGAGCAATAATTTTGGACAGGGATGGTACTCTAGTCTGTGATCCAGGCTATGTCCACAAAGTAGAAGATTTTAAATTTCTCCCGAATGTAGTTAAAGCTTTAAAATTATTAACAAACAGATTTAAACTGTTCATTATTACAAACCAGTCAGGCATAGGCAGAGGATATTACACAGAAGAAGATTTTCATAAATTCAACAATAAATTAACAGAAGAATTAAAAAAAGAAAATATTATAATAGAAAAAACATACTACTGCCTGCATGAACCAGAAGAAAAATGCGATTGTAGAAAACCAAGAGTAAAATTCATAAAACAGGCAGAAGAAAAATTTAATATTGATCTAAAAAATTCATTTGTAATAGGAGACCACCCTCATGATATCGAATTAGGAAAAAATGCAAACTGCAAAACAATATACCTGCTTACAGGCCATGGTAAAAAACACAAACAAGAAATAGCTCAAAAGCCCGATTTTATAGCAAGTAACCTGTTAGAGGCAGCACAATGGATAATAAAATAAAAACAAGGGAAGAAATAAGCAAAATAGTAAAAGAACTAAAACAAAAAGGCAAAAAAATAGTTACCTGCAATGGTTGTTTTGATATTCTGCATACTGGACATATAAAATTTCTAAAAGAAGCAAAACAACAGGGAGATGTTTTAATAGTAGGATTAAATTCGGATTCAAGTGTAAAACAAAATAAAGGACCAGAAAGGCCGATAAATAATGAGATGGTTAGGGCTGAGGTTGTTGCTGCTCTTGGTATGGTTAATTATGTGACCATTTTTAGTGAAAAAGATCCTAGAGAATTACTTTCAATAATAAGGCCGGATGTGCATTGTAATGGAGAGGAATATGGTCGGGGGTGTATTGAGGCTGGAGTTGTAAAGAAATATGGTGGTAGGATTTATTTGATAAAATTAGTTAAAGGATTTTCTACTACCCGAATAATAAAAAATATTTGTGAAAAGATTTAAATAAGATTTGGAATTTTTCGTGTTTATAAAATGGCTAAAGTAGTATTTTTACAAGATTTATTATATGAACATTTAGGTACGATGTATATTTCCTCAGTACTTAAAAAGAATAGCCATAGATGTGATATATTTATAGATGGTGCTGATAGAAATATTATTAACAAATGCATTAAAGCAAAGCCGGATATAGTTGCTTTTTCCATTACAACTGGCAACCAAAAATGGGTATTAAAAACTGCTAAGTTAATCAAAAATAAACTTAAAGATAGTATTATAATTGTGGGTGGTCCTCACCCAACATATTTTCCTGAAATTATAAACTCGGGGTATATAGATATAGTTTGTAGGGGAGAAGGAGAATACGCTTTTTTGGAATTGGCTAATAAGCTTGATCAAAAAGAGGATATTACTAAAATAAAAAACTTATGGGTTAAAAAAGGAAAAAAAATATACCGGAATGGTTTCAGAAGACTGATAGAAAATCTTGACGAATTACCTTTTCCTGATAGAGAACTATATTATAAATATAAGAAATTGAGGATAAACCCGCAAAAAAGATTTATGACAAGCAGGGGTTGCCCCTATAATTGCAGTTTTTGTTTTAATCATGTTCTTAGGACTTTATACAAAGATAATGGTAGGTATGTTAGAAAAAGAAGTGTTGAAAATGTGATAAGGGAGATAGAATATGTAAAAAATAAATATGGAATAAAAACAGTGTACTTTGATGATGATACATTCATCTTGGATCGTAAATGGGTGATGGAATTTTTAAAAATTTATAAGCAGAGAGTAAATTTACCATTCATCTGTTTAGTTAGAATTGATTTGGTTACAGAAGATCTTATTAAAGCATTTAAGGAATCTAAATGTAAAAGTGTATTTTTTGGTATAGAGACGGGAAATGAAAAATTGAGAAATAAGTTACTTAATAAAAATTTGTCAAATAAAGCTATCATCAGAACAGCAAAGCTCCTTAAAAAATATAAAATAAAATTCAAGACCTACAATATGTTGGGATTGCCTGATGAAACACTAGAAGATGCTATGATGACTGTTAAATTGAATGCGAGAATTAAAACTGATTATCCCTGGTGCTCTATCTTTCAACCCTATCCGGGAACTAAGCTGGGTGACTACACAATAGAGAAGGGATATTTAAAAGAAGAGTTTAATTATAATGATATTGTTCCTTATTACAGCAAATCACTTTTAGTTAATAAGAAAAATATCAATGAAATAATAAATCTGCAGCGATTGTTTTTTTATGGCGTTAAATTTCCGTTTTTGATACCCCTAATTAGAAAATTGATTATGTTGCCCCCTAATTTTATATTTGGCTTCTTGTTTATTATGGGGTATGCGTATACCTATTTAGGGAGCGAGCACATTAGCATTATAAACAGTTTTAAAATTGGATTAGAATCAATTAGTAGACTCTTTTATAATAAAGGAGATTAAGATGAGTAAGATAAAGAAAATTTTGCTGCTTTCACCGCCGGGGGAAAAAATATACATAAGGGATTATTATTGCAGTAAGACTTCCAAAGCAGATTACATAAACGCACCTATAGATTTGGTTATTTTAAGCGGCATTTTAGCAAAAAATTTTTCTTTATATCATATAGATGCTATTGTAGACAATCTCAATGAGGAGCGATGTTTGAGGTATATATCCAAGATACATCCAGATGCAGTAATTTCTCTCGTAGGATCAGTTTCCTGGAAAGAAGACATCAGGTTCCTGAAAAGGCTAAAGAATAGTATTGATTGTAAACTCATATTAAGTGGAGATTTACTGCTGACTAAAGCAAAGGAGAAGATGGCAGAGAGTAAAGAGATAGACTGCATATTAACTGATTTCTCTGATTCCAGTATAAAGGATTATCTTATGGGCAAGCGAGGTAATCTTACAGGGATGGTTTATAGATATAAGAGTAAGATAATAGAAACACCCAAGAATAAAGCTAAATATTTCACAGCAGACCTACCAAGACATGATCTATTTATCAATAAAAAATATAAAATACCTTTTGTAAGAAAATTTCCTTTTGCAACAGTACTTACAGATTACGGCTGCCCGTACAGATGCTCTTTTTGTATAATGAACTGGCTTGGATATAAATCAAGAAAACTTGATGAAGTGCTGAAAGAGTTAGAATATTTGAAGAAAAATAAAGTAAAAACTATTTTCTTTGCAGATCAAACCTTTGGTTTGAACAAAAAAAGAACTATAAAGCTCTGCAAAGAGATGGCTAAAAATTTTAGTTTTGAATGGTTTTGTTTTTCCAGGGTTGATATGGTTGACTATGAACTTCTTAAGCTGATGAAAAAAGCTGGTTGCATTCTTATAATGTTTGGAGTAGAATTTGGGAATGATGCAACATTAAAAGAATTCAAGAAAGATTATACTAAAAAACAAGTTAGAAAAGCTTTCAAATTATCAAAAAAAGTAGGAATAGAGACTCTGGCAACTTTCCTGATTGGTATGCCTTCCGAAGATAGACAGAAATGTATAGAAACCATTAACTTTGCAAAAGAACTTGACCCAGACTTTGCATCATTTAATTTTGCAGTTCCGAGATTCAATACACCTTTGAGGAATAAGGCACTAAGAAAAGGACTCATAAAAGAAGACTCTGAGACCATGGACCAAGCAGGATCATTCATCTCTATGCCAACCATATCACTAACTAAAAAGGAGGTCAGTGAATTAAGAAGAAAGGCTATATGCAGCTTTTATCTTAGACCTTTATATATACTTAAAAGGATATCTAAGATAAGGACAATTCCTCAATTAAAGCACTATATAAGCAACTTCCTGTTTTTATTGAAAAGTTTGTTAAAATGAATGTCAATGTTATCAGGTTTTTAGATAGGTTCATAGGAGCTGTAATCTGCTTAATTTTGTGGCCCTTTAAAATAAAAAAGAAAAGATTAAAGAAAAGAAAGATTAAAAAGGTACTGATAATAAAAATATGGGGCATTGGCAGTATCATTAATATTACTCCAACTATTAGCGATATTAAGTCTGCATTTCCCAACTCTAATGTCTATTTACTAACAATGAATCATAACAAAGAGCTGTATGAAAATAATTGTGAGAAAATATCTCGTGTTTACTCGCTCAATTTAGAGAATATATTTACTGCTATAGGATCTATATCAAAGACAATTCTTCAGTTAAGAAAAGAAAAAATTGATGTTCTGATAGATTTTGAGATCCCGTCAAATTCTACTGCTATCATCAATTTTTTTATAAAACCGAAAATTACAATAGGATATATAACCAATAAAACAAAAGATAAGCTGTTTGATATTTTGGTTCAATATAAGGAAGGGAAACATATAACTAAGATATTCAAGGAAGTCCTTAAACCATTAGGTGTTGCAGAGAAAAAAAATAGATTTATTGTGCCAGTGGTTCTTAAAAAGGATGGGGAATGTATAGATAACATTCTGGAAAAACTGAATATCAAAGATTATATCGTGTTAAACATCAATGTTAGTGCAACTGCATTGGAAAGAAGGATGCCTATTGATAAATTCATGAAAATAGTAGAATACATATTAAATAAATACAAAACAGATATAATACTGATTGGATCAATTTATGATGTAGGGTATGTAAGAAGATTCCAGAAAAATTTTCCAGATAATGTATACAGTTTTGCGGGCAAAACCAATTTATTGCAACTCTTTTACCTAATAAAAACTCCAGCCTATTGATAACAAATGATTCTGGTCCATTACATTTAGGGTTTTTGGGTAATACAAAAACAATCTCTTTTTTTGGACCCGAGACACCAATAAAATACGGGCCAAAAGGAAAAAGACATATTGTTATATACAATAAACTCGTATGCAGTCCATGTATGGATATATTTAATTCAAAAAAGATCAATTGTAAATATAATTGCAAATGTATGAGAAATATCCCTGTCGAGAAAATAAAAAAAGCAATTGATTCACAACTAAGATGAAAAACAAAAAACCAGTTGATAGTAACTTGTACACCAAAGAGTACTATATTAAAAATAATGAGGGGTGGAATATTTTCTATACGTCCGGTGGCAAAATGGCGAGTTACAGATTTAATAAATTCTGTAAGCTGGCTAAATTAAAGAAAGGACAAAAAATTCTTGATGTTGGTTGCGGCAGGGGAGAAATTATAATACAATGCGCACTAAAAGGAATAGATGGATTAGGGGTAGATTACTCTGCTGACGGTATAGGATTATGCAACAAGATAAAAAAGGGTTTTCCAGAAAAAATAAGAAAGCACATGAAATTCCTAAAAGAAGATATCAAAGAAATAAAGTTACCTGATGAATACTTCGATAGGGTTTTTATGCTGGATGTTGTAGAACACCTGCATGATTGGGAACTTGAAAAAAGTCTTGAAAAGATCAGGAAACTTATGAAAAAGAATGGTATGTTTATTATTCATACCACCCCTAATACAGATTTTTATAGATATGGATATCCAATAATAAGGTTTATGTACCCTGTCCTAAGTTTAATAGTTCCGTCTATAAAAAAATTAATTGACACAAAACCTAATTGGAAAAATAAAAGATTCCTTCCTAAAGACCCGGAGGAAGGCCAAAGATATGATAAAGGGGGGCATATAAACGAGATGAATCCAAGAAGATTAAAAAAGGTATTAAAAAGAGCAGGATTCCATCCAAAGATAATATTGGTGCCTTTCACTAGGGATATCAAGGGTCCTTTGCTAAATGCAGTCTATTTGGCACTTTCCCTTCCTTTGATAAAAAACATCTTTTGTGCTGAAATAATTGCGGTATGCAAAACATGAAACTTAAAATAAGATATGAATTAGTGATATTGGTGCTTTTTTTCATACTTCTTAACTGGATTGGCTATGCAAATTTTTCAGACAATAAAATAGCCCATGATTATCCATTTGGATATAGATCATCAGATATGACTGAGCGGGCTTTTATGGCAGAAAGTATAAAAGATGTAGGTCACTTCAAATATTTAGCGCCTTATATCACCCAAGGACTAACTAAAATAATTCCATACTATTATCCCTCAATAGAACATCTTCCAGTAAGCCTTTCCATTATGTCGGGCTTAGAAACATACGATACCCTCTATTTTATTGTATTTTTAATGATGAATCTAAGTGCCATTATGATGTATTTCTTAATTAGGAAATATAACCCAAATATTGCATTGTTATCGTTGCCTTTCATGACATTTTTATATCTTAGAAGATTTTTGATTGGTTCTGCAGTAGGTATTTGGGGTTATTCTGCAGCTGAATTGTTTTTAGTTTGTACTCTTTTCCTATTCACTTATTTTGAAAATGGAAAAATCTACATTCTAGTTTCCTTGTTCCTGGTTTCAATGATACACTTCAGACTAAGTCCTGCAATTGTAGCATTTGTCTTTTTTTCTCTTTATTTCGCAATTAAGGTTATTACAAAAAAGTGGAATAAAGAACTTACTAAAAAAACTATAATCATGGGCATAATCACGATAATCTTCTCTTCTTCTCTTCTTATTTCCTTATACTTCTGGCTGGATTTGGGGGTCAAATATCAAAATCTGGTCCCTTAATAGATTTTAACAAATTGGATGATCAATTTTATGGAACACGCCCAACTGATTTTGGATTTCTATTACTAACAATTATGATTATTGGAATTGTCATATCTTTAATTTATATCAAAAAATATATCATTCCATCACTAATTGGTTTAATATTGATTGGGTTTAATTACGCAGACTATCTGGGGGGAAAGATAGCAGTTTTATTCTATAGCAGAGCTTTTATGCTCCCTATTTATGTTGCATTCTTTTTCGGATTAGTATTTTATTTTTTAATTTTGCTGAGTAATAACATTATCAAAGGAAAAGTCAAGATTAAGACCATTCTCACACTCATAATCTTAACAACAATTGTGCTTTTTACCCAGTTCGAGCCGCTCCAGGGCAAAGAGGGTCTCTTTAATAAAGATATGTGGGACGGATTTAAATGGATTAATGAAAATACACAACTTAACTCCAATGTCTTGTTGCTTTACGGGGATAGCTATGACCAAGTAAATATGCTTAGGTTCATCAAGAGAAATCCCTTCATTGTACAAATAGGGGAGATCCAAAAACAAATTTCAGAAAACACTATAGAAAGAAAACAGAATATAAGGCCCATTTATAACCTATTCATCTACAAAAAAGATATTTTCAGTTTTGGGGATTTATTAGAAGAACAGGAAAAATATGATGATACAGACCAAGATATGGAGCATTTTTATAATTATGTCATGGGGCGTACAAAACCGATGGATTTATGTTCCTTTGATTATTACATAATAGATAAGCACTCGAGATATCCTGTTTTAATCTCCAATTTTAACAACAGATTTAAAGAATTAGCACTCAATAAGAATTGGTTTAGTATAGCCTATGAAAATAATTTTTTAACAATATTAAAAAATGATAAAAAAGGGGCTGAGTGTATTGGATAATAAATTTATCCTTAGTGAAGTTAAGAAATTAAGCATATCATTAGTTATAGCTGTAATTGTATTCCAAATTCCATTTTATAAAGAATCATTCTTTAATATAATAAAGATAATTCTCTCTTTTTACTGGCTGTTTGTTATTCCAGGTCATATGATTCTACTTAACTTCAGGGATATATTCGATTTCAAAATCAGATTTATTTTGGGGATTACTTTGGGGCTGGGGATTTATGGAATCTTATCTTATTATATAGGTCTTATGGGAATCCATGCTAAATATCATTGGGCTATTGTACCTGCCCTAATTATAATAGGTTCAATAATCTTTTTGAAAATAAAAAATCCAAATAACAAAGGATAGACGACATTTTTTAAGCCTCAAATGAGGTATGAATCATAGAAAGGAGGACATACTCAATTTGAGCAATCAAAAAGAAAAAGAATGATCCCTTACATTTGCCAATAACTCGCACCTGATAAGGTGCTATTTCCTTTCTTTCATTGATGTCAAAGCCAAAAGTCCCATAAAAGCATCGAAATAAATTTTAAGGTGTTGGAATGATCTTATTCTCTTAATATAGTTAAAGATAATCCTTGGTCTGAAATAAAATTTTCTAAATGCAAGGTTAGAATAATAAGCCAACTTTTTATGTGATAAGCCATTTGCAATAAATATAGTTTTCCACCCGCTCATTTTCTTCCAATCATTATCAAAATACCCATATAGGTGTGCAGTCTTATAAATCTCTGAACCTGGAAATGGCGCTAGGTGCGCAATATGGAACTCATCTAAAGGGAGTTTCAGCAGTAATTTGATTGTTTTTTTAATATCTTTCTCTGTTTCTGTTGGCATACCTATCATAAAGAAACCACAAGGAGATATGCCCGCTTTTTTAGTATTCACTATAGCATTATTAATTATCTCTTGGTTGATATTTTTCTTTATAACCTTGAGAACTCTATCGCTTCCTGATTCTATCCCGTACCAAATTTGCCAGCATCCTGCTTTCTTCAATAAAGATAAATATTCTGGATTAACTATGTCAACCCTTCCAGCACAACTCCACACTATGCCTATCTTCTGGTCAATCAGTTTATTACAAAGCTCGACAACCATTTTCTTGAATATTAATAAATTATCATCCCTAAACTGGATCTCTTTTATCCCATAATGATCCTTAAGGTGTTTTATCATGCCAATAATATAATCTGCAGAATAACTCCTAAGCCTGCTTCCAAACACGCTCTTATCGCAAAATGTACATTGGTTAGGGCAGCCCCTGGAAGTTACTAAAAGCGATGCTGGAAACTTTTTAACTGTATGTGCGGGTGGAGTGTAGTATTTCGCTAGATTAGGCAACAAATCCCATGCAGGGAATGGTAAACTATCTAAATTTTCTAAAATCTTTCTTGGTTTTGTAAAAATCAGGGTTTTCTGGTCGTCATCTGAAGGGTAAGCTATTCCATTAATTTCAGAAAGCGGTTTATTATTTTCTAAAGCCTCTATAAGTTCCAAAATGGTAATTTCTGCCTCACCAAGAACGGCTATATCAAAAAAAAGTCCAAGACGATCCACTGTTTCTTGAGGTACAGCAGTTATATGGGCTCCGCCAAGAATTATCTTAATTTGCGGTGCTCTTAATCTTAAAAGTTTAGATAACTTCAGAGCATTAAAAATTGATACTGTAGCTGCAGTTAACCCAACGTATTTAGGGCTTATTTTAACAATTTTATTAACAATTTGCTCAGGACTTAGGTTCAAAGAAGGTGCGTCAATC
>Ga0114923_10001321_pt1 | contig 17281 bp, 13 predicted proteins | sample SumtaG_FD_89578 | JGI IMG/M metagenome (GOLD analysis project Ga0114923, IMG submission 89578) | Deep subsurface microbial communities from Indian Ocean to uncover new lineages of life (NeLLi) - Sumatra_00157 metaG | ecosystem: Environmental > Aquatic > Marine > Oceanic > Sediment | place: near...
ACCTTCCCCTGCCGTCGGATTTGGGCAGCAGGGTCTGGGTAACAATCCCTTCGAGATTCATCGCCAACTGGGTGCGTACCTGGTCTTGCTGATGAGGAGGAAAGACATCGATTATGCGGTTGATGGTTTGGGAAGCGGAATTGGTATGAAGGGTACCAAAGGTCAAATGCCCGGTTTCAGCAATGGTTATGGCCGCCTGGATGGTTTCCAGGTCCCTCATCTCACCAATCAGTACGACATCGGGGTCTTCCCGCAAAGCCGATTTTAACGCTTCCGCGAACCCTTTGGTATCGGCGTGCAGTTCCCGTTGATTGATCATTGCTTTTTTATGGGAATGTAAATATTCGATGGGGTCTTCGATGGTGATAATATGAAGCGATCGTTCACTGTTGATCTTATCGATCAAAGCAGCCAGGGTAGTGGTTTTCCCGGAACCGGTGGGCCCGGTTACCAGCACCAATCCCCTGGGTCTGATGGCTAATGAAGCCACCACCGGGGGGTGTCCCAATTTATCAAAGGACCAGATTTCATAGGGAATTCGTCGAAAAGCACCGGCCACTGCCCCTCTCTGCATAAATACATTGGCCCGGAACCTGGCAATCCCTTTGATACCGAAGGAAAAGTCCAGTTCCCAGTTCTCTTCAAATTTATATTTTTGGTTGTCATTCAAAATACTGTAAATAATTTGCTTGGTTTCAGAGGGGCTTAAGACGGGATGCTCAATCCGTCTTATTTTACCATGAACCCTGATAATAGGGGCGGTATTGGTGGTAATATGAAGATCGGTGCCACCTTCGTCAACCATTATCTTAAGCAATTGAGGAAGCGGTAATGCCATTTTAAATCTCCTTATCGGTCATACATTTCACGTTTAGTTCTTTGTTGATTCTTTCAGCACTTCATCGATGGAGGTGAGACCCGCTTTAATCTTCTCAATCCCGCTCATTCGCAGCGTGAACATGCCTTTTTCTTTTGCTTTTTGTCTTAACTCCGAAGTGGATGCACCGATCATGATCTGTTCCTTTATTTCTTCATCGATTTCCATCACCTCGAACAAGCCGACTCGTCCTTTATACCCGGTATTGCTGCATTTTTCGCAGCCGTTGGGTTCGTATACCTGGACGGCTTTGGCCTCCTCCGGTGCGAACCCGATATCGATAAGTGTTTGCACCGGGGTTTTGGCAGGAACTTTGCAAACGCACAAGCGGCGGATCAATCGCTGCGCCACCACCAACCTTACAGCACTGGATACCAGGAAGGGCTCAATACCCATGTTAATCAACCGGGCGATGGTAGAAGGCGCATCGTTGGTGTGAAGGGTGGAAAGCACCAGGTGACCGGTTAATGCCGCCTTTATCGCGATATCGGCCGTCTCAAAATCCCTGACCTCTCCCACCAGTATAATATTGGGGTCCTGTCTCAGGAATGCCCGCAGCGCCGCCGGAAAGGTCAGGCCAATGGATTCTTTAATATTCACCTGGTTGATGCCGAAGAGATTAAATTCAACCGGGTTTTCTGCTGTCAATATGTTGACTTCATCGTTGTTTAATTTGGAAATAGCAGAATAGAGGGTATTGGTTTTACCGGAACCGGTGGGGCCGGTAACCAGGATAATTCCCCAGGGTTCGGCTATGTTTTTTTCAAATCGCTGCATCGATAGGGGTTCAAATCCCAGTTTTGTCATATCCAACATTAAATTATCTTTGTCCAGGAGCCGGATGACAATTTTCTCCCCGTGAATAGTGGGCAGCGAAGAGACTCTCATGTCTATGGCTTTGATTTTTCCATCTACAGTCAACCTGGTTTTGATCCGTCCATCCTGGGGCAGTCTTCGTTCGGCAATATCGATGCCGGCAATCAATTTAACCCGCGATAAGACTTTGTTTTTCAAATTCATGGGGGGAGTCATATATTCATGCAGCACACCATCGATCCTGATCCTGACACGAAACACCTTTTCATAGGGCTCGAAATGAATATCCGAAACACCTTTGCTGACGGAATCCTGGAAGATAAGGTTCACCAGTTTAATGGCCGGTGCATCTTCATCCATTTCACCTTCATAGCCATAATCCTCTTCATCTTCCACCAACTCAACAGAGCTGGCATCGAGGTCCCCCAGTTCGATCTCCTCCAGGAATTTCTGGGCTTCGATCCCGGTGGATGAGCCGTAATATTTATCGATGGATTCAATGATCGAGCTCTCCGGGGCAATCACCGCCTGGATTCTCAAATTGGTAGAGAAACGTATCTCCTCTTGCACAAAGAGGTTGGAGGGATCGGCCATGGCCAGCGTTAGTATCGACCCGATCCGATGAACCGGCATGACAATATGTTTTCGTGCCATTTCCGGTTTTATCAATTCCAGCACCTTCTCATCGATATCAAATTTGGAAAGGTTGATGGAGGGATAGCCAAACTGTTTACTGAGGGCCTGGGCAATATCTTCTTCCGTTACATAACCGAGACGGATTAAAATACTTCCCAGTTTTCCCGGTTCTTTTTGCTGGACATTAAGGGCATTTTGGAGTTGTTCCTCCGTGATCCTGCCGTCATCTAATAAAAACTCTCCTATTTTCATAGTCATTCCTTTATTGTAAATAAAACAATCCCATATGTCAACACCTTCCTGCTTTATTTTAACAGAAAAAAACCGGATATTGCCAGGTTTTTTACTGTTCCGTCATTATCGATGCCAACGGCTACATCGACATTAATTTTTTTCATATTAAATCCCAATCCCATGCCATACAGGACATTGGACTTTTTGCCAAAAAAGTGCTTTTCCGTTAGGTCACTTAACATACCGGCCCTTACAAAAAACTTGTTTTTAAAGAATCCCTTTTCAATACCAAAGGAAAAAGGCTGCATTTCCTCTCCATTGTAGAGCAATTCCACCGGCTTTACATCCATATCCAGGTAGAATCCCCACTGGTTGTCCGGTCTGAAAGCAAGCCCGGCAGTGACCCGTTTGGGCAGGGCAATGTTTCGTTCCGGGGCTTTGATTTTGGCACCGCCAAAATTCCTGTACACCAGGCCCACGTTAAAATACCGTCCCAGGTTGACATTGATTCCCAGATCGGAAACGATTTTTGAGAATTTACTCCCTTCGGCTTTTGCATTTTCCCATCCGTACTCCAGGTAATCTTTGGATTCAGCCCCTGTGGTGAAGATATCACCCAACAGGGACCCGTTAAAGTCACTGATTTTCCCGGTTAAATAGTGCAGGGTGATACCAAAGCTGACAGACCTATAAATTTGCATGGCATAAGAGAGGGACATCTTTTTATAACTAAGCCCGAGAAAGTTCATTTTTAATGCGGCGATATCTTCATTGGTAATATCCCCGATATCTTTATTAAAGATATTGTTCTCAGCATCAGCGTTTACGGGGTTGACCACGGTTGTATTGACAAAGGAAACCGCAAACCCGTAACCCCTGCTAATATAACCGGGAACATTGGCACGAAAACCATACATACCTGCTTTCGATTGGAAGAGGTCCGTTAATGTTGAAAACAGGGCACTTTTTTCACTGTCCCCGAGGCTTTCAAAATTTTCCAGGTCATATGCCAGGACATTACTCAAATCTTCCGCGAAATTCTTATATTCCAGGTAGCTGTTCTGATATTGATACCCGGATAACGAATAGGAAAGGGAAGATAAGAGCGAGGGGTTGATATATATCGCGTTTATATCATAGTTAAAGGCAGTGGAAGAGTAGCCCAGGGATAAGGATCGGGCGCCGTAATAACCCGGGACGATTGGGAAACCCTGCAGCGCCAAACCGCACAATATAAGCAAAAATAATACGTTTTTCATTTTCATTTCCCTTTATAATACAATACAAAAAAATAATATGCAACACAAAAAAACAAAACTTTTTAAATTTTTTCCTACTTGTTATTCAAAAGCCCTTTGTTTTTGAAACTGAAACTGTCGGTTTTGTTCACGATAATATGGTCGAGCACCTCGATGCCGACAAGCTCCGCCACATCCAGCAGACGGTCGGTCACCAGGATATCTTCGCTGCTGGGAGTCACCGTTGTGGAGGGGTGGTTATGAACAAAAATAACCGCGGCCGCCCGGTCGGTAATGACATCGGCAAAAATTTCCCGGGGATGACTCAGCGACTGGTCCAGGGTGCCGATAAAAACGGTTCGCTTTTCAATAAGGTTGTGGCCCCCATCCAGGGTCAGGGTTAAAAAATATTCCTGTTTTTTTTCCCTTAATTCTTCCACCAGTGGAAGTACATCGTCTTCGTTATCGATTTTAATCCCTTCATTAACCAGGAAGCGCCGGGAAAATTCAACGGCAGCCATGATCTGGCAGGATTTGGCCTTCCCTACCCCATTGATTTCTCGAAGCTTTTGCACCGACAGCCCGGCAAAATCCTTCTCCACTATTTTTGCAATTTCCTTTGCCACAACAAACACATCTCTGCCTTCGACTCCGCTGCCCACCAGCACGGCCATCAGTTCCAGGGTAGAGAGCGACCCCGGTCCCTTGGCCATCATTTTCTCCCTGGGACGGTCAAAGGGAGGAATCTCTTTCATTTTTTTTCGTTTGAATTTGCCTTTTTTATATTTTGCCATATGAAAAAAATGTCAACGTTTTTAATTGACCAGTTCTCCAATTTTACTTTTTAAGGCGCTTCCTTTCAAGTGAACAGCGACAATTTTGCCTTTTTTAATAATAAACACGTGGGGAACAAAATAAATGTTGTACTTTTGAGCCAGTTCTATTCCCTTAGGTTTATCGATGACATGAACCCAATTCATTCTTTTATCTTTAACAAACCGTTTTGCCGTTTCGTAATTGCCCCTTTCCAGGGCAATACTGATGATTTCAAAATCATCATTTTTGAAGGTATTCTTAATATCGATAAGGTTGGGAATCTCTTTCTTGCAGGGGCCGCACCAGGTGCCCCAAAAATCCAATAGGATCACTTTATCATAAAAATCGGACAATTTAATTTCATTTCCGTTAATATCAACAGCGGTAAAATCAATGGCACGGTCACCTAAATTCAACTCTTGAGCGCTCAAAGACAGTACCAATAATACCAATACAAATAGAAATACTAATTTTCTCACGTTTCGTTCTCCTTTTTATTTTTTCGCCGCAAAGGGCGGGTAATTCACGAAATCTCGGAGACGGATTATACCATGTATTTCATTAAAAGTAAAAATTAATTTGCCACTTTCCTTTTTTTTGCCCACGAATTACACGAATTTCACGAATTTTCATTAAATCAGAACTCAGTAAATTTGACCATTTTGCAAATTTATATCCCGGCCTATCCCCTTTCCCGCTGAGAATTGCATTGAACAACCGGGATAAACGTGTTAAAGGATGCTGCCGGACTCCTTTACAGGGGTCCGGTTCACCTCCTTTCTAACCAGGATACAAAATGTTCACTCCAGGAAATAAAAATCCCTATTCTTAAGCTGGATGGTTTACTCCTTGAGATGGAAATTTGTAAACCGAATCCAGCATATTCATTCTTTACAAAAGAAATTTGTGATATGATATTGCATATATGCAACCCGGGATTAGAAATTTGCGATATGATATCAAAACGTTTCGATCCCGGATCAGAAATTTGCGATATGATATTGCATATGTGCAACCCAGGATTAGAAATTTGCGATATGATATCAAAACGTTTCAATCCCGGATCTGAAATTTGTGATACGACATTGCATATGTGCAACCCGAGATCAAAGACTTGTGGTATAGCATTGCGTATATGCAGCTTCGGGTCAAAAACTTGCGACACAGTATTGCATATATGCAATTCCCGATCAGGAATTTGTGATATGATATCGGAACGTTGACTCTTTGGATCGGAAATTTGTGATCTGAGATCGCAGCGTTCACACTTTGGAATAGAAGTTTCTATTTTTCGATCTCAGCAATTGTCCCTATTCTTTCCTTTTTCTCCCTTTGCTTATGAGTTAGTAAATGAGCATTGGGAAAAGGATTACCTATTGCTAAAATCTTGCCATTTCCCGACAGAATATTTTTTGCCACAGACTCACACAAGACAGACACAGACAAAAATTCTTCGTGTAATTCGTGTAATTCGTGGGCTATATTTCATAGGCAAATTTTTTGATAGTTGAAAATTTTCTCCCGATATGGTAATTATATATTTTCACTTTTAGTCTCATGCTTATTTACGAATTAAATATTCACGTCGAATCTGCCATTGCCATAGGAGGCTGTCTGAGAATTCGAAATTTTTCTCTTCAACGAACGGATTGTAACGGGCGAGGGGACCTCGCCGCCATTTTCTACCTTGACATATAGAACCTACGCGGAGGAGAAAATGGGGCCAGGCAAGAGAGTAAGGCAAGAGAGTAATAGAGAAATAGAAATAATCGAAAGGTGTGGGATGTGGTGGAAACAAGGAAATTTTTTTCTTGCCATTTTTTTTGATCTGTGCTATTAAATAATATTAAACGACTAAAGGTTGAGCATGAAAATTAAAGGAATATTATGGTTGGAAGATATTGTAGAAAAGTTGTTACGAAAGCATAAAGTCGAACAACGTGAGGTTATAGAAATTTTGCAAAATCGTCCATCATTTCGTTTTGTGGAAAAAGGCCATCGTAAAGGAGAAAATGTTTATGCTGGTTTTGGTCAAACTGAATCCGGTAGATATTTAGTCGTTTACTTTGTTTACAAAAAAGGTAATCTAGCTCTTGTCTTATCGGCGAGAGAAATGACTTTATCCGAAAGGAGAAAATATGAAAAAAAATAAGACGTCGATTTCAAAGGCAAGTTCCTACCAGGAAATAGGGGAATTTTGGAGTGAACATAGTCTGACAGATTTTTGGGATCAAACAAAGCCGGTGGAATTCGAAGTGGATATTCAATCAGAGAAAAGATACTATCCACTGGAGCGTGACCTTGCCAGCGAAGTAACCAGAATCGCCCATATGCGAGGAATAGCAGTTGAAACACTACTAAATTTATGGATAAAAGAAAAGATTCTAGAACAAAGCAAAAACCAATCGTCCTCCTGGGCTTAATGGGTTTCCCACATCTTTGACTAGCTGTCTATAACTGGAATTTTTGTCGCAGTAGAAGAAAAAGGAAGAAAAAGATGACAGGCAAATTTTTTAATCTGCCATTGCCATATAACAACTTAACAGGGTGGCCCCGACCGGTCCATCCAGGAGGAACCATGAAATTTAAATTCATAAAATCATATGTCTTATGCCTTCTATTATTGGGAATAACCTTCCATGCGATCCTTCTTGCCCAGGTTAAACCGACAAAGAAAGAACCGCGGTTAACACACGAAGAACTGATCCTGGAAGCCATGCATTCCATTTCCAGTCATAAGCTTTTTGGCTATGTCAACGAACTGTGCACTGAAAAATACGGGGGACGCTTGACCGGAACCCCCGGTTACAATGCAGCCGCCCAATGGGCAGCCGCTCTTCTCAAAAAATGGGATATCCAACCGGCCGGCGATAATAATACCTATTTTCAAAATTTCCCCAATCCTTATACCCTTGTTTTTGCCGGCTCTGAAGTTGTCCTGCATATACCTTACAAAAAAAATACCTTTATCGAAAAACATTATGAATATGAAACGGATTTCCTGCCGGGTTCGACATCGGGCACCGGTAAGGTTAAAGGGGAAGTGGTTTATGTGGGTTACGGGATTACTGCGCCGGAGCTTAACTACGATGAGTACAAAGGGCTTAATGTGAAAGGTAAAATTGTCCTGGTTGAACGGGAGGCGCCGGTTTCGCCGTCAAAAGAGCCGGAAGAATTTAAAAAATGGCGGCCCTATTCATTTCATCAATACAAAGTAAAAAATGCCCGGGCCCACGGCGCTGCCGGTATGATCTACATTTACCATATCACCAATCCCAACTGCCTGTTTATCAAAGACCTGGTGTTGACTTACGCAGGAAAAACAATCGAAAATGATCTTTTCCTGGCAACCGGGAAAAAACATAAAGAGGTTGTGGAAAAGATCAAAAAAACACGAAAGCCCCAATCCTTTAAAACGAAAAAAGTAATGACCCTTAGCAATTTTACCCGGCACCATCCCGAAGGAGTAGGGAAAAATGTCATCGGCTTTATCGAAGGTACAGACCCGGTCATGAAAAAAGAAGCGGTTATGATGGGGGCTCACCTGGACCACCTGGGTTATAATCATAAGTTAATGCCTGGCGCCAATGATAATGCTTCAGGGGTTGCGGTCATCCTGGCAGTGGCTGAAACCATTAAAAAATCAAAGATTAGTCCCAAACGTTCGATTATTTTCATTTTCTTCGGGGCTGAAGAACAGGGTGTCAAAGGTTCGGAATATTATCTTAAACATCCGTTTATGCCCAATAAAAATATTGTGGGCTTCATCAACCTGGACGGTGTGGGAAGGGGCACGAAACTGCGCGCGACAGCCGGGAAAAATTATCCCGAATTATGGAAGTACATCGAAAAGGCCAACCAAAAATATATTCACCGGGTAATTACACCCACTTCTTTCCAAAATCGTGCCAGGCCCCGGCTGGATGCTGCCCGTTTTATGTGGGCCGGTGTTCCCACCATTTCTTTTAGCGCGGGGGGTGCAGAACCACTGCCTTACGATTACTACCATAAAACCCTGGACAACCCAAAAATCATCACTCCTGAAATCATGGAAGACCTGGCACAGTTATTATTCATTGCAGTATTAAAAATTGCCGGAGATTGATTTTTTACCACGAAGGACACGAATGACACGAAGAAGTCCAGTGGACAGTAGACGGTAGACAGAAGTTTTGCGGGGGTCCAGGGGGCAGTTTTTCAAAAGAGCCCCCTGGCCGTCGGAGACATAAGGTGTTCGTTTGAGGATTGACCGGACGAAGTGGCTTTAGCCCGTCCGGTCAGGCACTTAAATCAGACAGTATCCCCCTTGTCTTCGAAACAAAAAAAACAAAAAAATTGCCGGAATAAACTTGACATTTCGATTTTTTTTATATATACTCCATCTGAACTATTTTAGATGTAAGGAAGAAAGGAGATTAATACTTTCCAGGAGATAAAATAGACAAAAGAAGGAAGGATAATAGTAATTAAAAGGTCATTAGGGGTGACGTTTAAATATTAACCAAAAAAAATATAATAAAAAAAATAAATAAGGAGAGGAGGAAAAGGTATGAATTCAAAAACCTGTAAACGTTTATTTTTATTTACGGTATTGGTGGTGCTTTTTATTGGAAGCACCGCATGGGGAGCCAACCTGGAGGTCCATATCATCAATGTTGGCCAAGGAGATTGTGAGTTGATTGTTTCACCTACCGGTAAAACCGTCTTGATCGATGCAGGGAATACAGGAAAGGGCAATTCTGCGGTTTTCCCTTATCTGGATAACCTTGGGATTACTGACCTGGACTATACCATTGCATCCCATTACGATGCAGATCATATTGGTGGATTGGATGAAGTAGTGACGAATTTGGGCGGCAGTTCCCATATTCTTTCTGCCGCTTACGACAGGGGTGGTGCAAAGATTGATAATACCATCGCCTTCCAGGACTATGTCACGGCTGTGGGGCAAAAGAGAACCACCATTGTTCCGGGGCAGGTGATTAACCTGGGCGGAGGTGCGACCCTGACATGTATCGCCGTCGATGGGCGTACTCAAAGCGGGACGATTTATCCAGGATCAGATGAAAACAACTTAAGTATCGTATTGAGACTTGATTATTGTGATTTCCAGATGTATTTTGGCGGAGACAGCGGGCAAACCATCGAGGCAGCCACTGCATCCCTGGCGGGAGATATGGATGTGTATAAAGTCAGCCATCATGGTAGTAACACCGCTTCGAGCCAGTCATTCCTGGATGTTATCAAACCGGAAGTATCCACCATATCGGTGGGGGAGAATAATCAATGGCACCCGGATATTGAAGTTATCGACCGTTTAGTGAACATCGCTAGTTATATTTACCAAACGGAGACCGGGCAAGAAACCCCTCCTGCCGGTCATGGAGAGGTGGCGAACAGCAGCTTTAAAATCAGAACCGACGGATGTTCCTACACGGTCAGCGGTTCCGGCATATTTACTGCTGCCTATCAAACAGATGGCAGTAATGATGGTTGCTGCGGGGGGAGTGGTACCGGTATTGTATTCAGCGAAGTCCTTTACGATTCCTGGGTCTATTATGATACTGAGGGCGAGTGGCTAGAGCTTTATAATTCCACATCCACAGCGGTTGATATCGGAGGATGGACCATCAGTGATAATTCCAAAACTTATACGATACCTTCCGGCACTACTATCGGTTCCCATAGTTATATTGTCATTGCCGATGGCCAGTCGGAATTTAGCCAGAGATATGGCTGCGATCCCCATTTGTCCAATTTAACATTGAGACTGAATAATGATGGCGATTTTCTAACATTAAAAAACAGCAGTGGCAGTGTGGTTGACCAGGTAGCATGGGAAAGTTATGGCAGCTATATCAGCGGTTGGGGCAGTACATCTCAACCTTATGCAGACGAAGGAAAAAGCATTGTTCGCTCTGATGTGAACCAGGACACCGATACCTACGCCGATTGGTTGAGCAATCAAAATGCGGATCCTAATCTGGATGGTACCCCGGAAATTGCATTAAGTCTTACGAATATTCAGTTTGAAGTTTGGGCAGGGGCAGCCAGTGATTCGCAAACATTTTCAGTCAGTAATACCGGGTGTGAAACTCTAAACTGGTCAGTAACAGATGATGCCGGTTGGCTCAACTGTACTCCCGGTTCCGGGACCGACTCGGGGGTGGTTAGCGTTGCGGTTAACAGTTCCGGGTTAGCAGTAGGAACTTATGCCGGTACGGTTACTGTTAGTGATCCCGCTGCTTCCAACTCGCCGCAGACAGTGAACGTCACTTTAACCGTTTCCGATTGTCCTGCTCCGAAGATCGTGCTAAGCTCTACAGAACTTTCCTTTGAAGCCTGCCCGGGTTCGGTTGCAAATTCGCAAACATTTTCGGTCAGTAATAGCGGATGTGAAACATTGTACTGGTCAGTCACCGATGATGCAGGTTGGCTCGCTTGCAGCCCCAGTTCCGGCACCAATTCGGGAGAGGTTACCGTTTCTGTAAATAGTTCTGGATTAACAACAGGGAGTTATACCGGTACAATTACAGTCAGTGATCCAAATGCTTTTAACTCACCACAGACAGTAAACGTCACTTTAACCGTTCTCGATTGTGAACCTCCGCAGATTGCTTTAAATCGTACGGAACTTTACTATGGTGCTTCCGGTGGCATGGTAACAAGTGGTCAGATATTTTTAATCGGTAATTCCGGGGGAGGAACATTGAACTGGTCAGTTACCGATAATACTTCCTGGCTCAGTTGTACTCCCTCTTCAGGCATAGGTTCGGGTGCGGTAACTGTTTCGGTAAATCATGCAGGATTATCGGTTGGAACCTATACCGGTTTTGTTACTGTCAGTGACCCAAACGCCAGCAATTCCCCTCAGATCCTGGCAGTAACCCTGAAAGTATACAATTCCGGCTCCACATCCATTCCCTTTGGCGATTTTGCTACCCCGGTTCACGGTTCTAATGTCAGCAGCAGTATTCCCGTTACCGGTTGGGTGCTGGATGATATCGAAGTGGTCAGTGTGAAAATATACAATGGTTCCAGTTACGTTGGAGATGCTGTATTTGTGGAAGGGGCACGGCCCGATTTGGAACAGGCTTTTCCCGGTTATCCTAAAAATTACCAGGCAGGTTGGGGTTATATGATGTTATCGCACTTTCTACCCAACGGTGGAAACGGTACCTATACCCTTTATGCAAAAGCAACCGACGCAGAAGGAAACCAGGTAACATTGGGCTCCAAAACCATTAACATAGACAATGCCAATGCGGTGAAACCCTTTGGGGCTCTCGATACACCCACCCAGGGTGGTAATGCTTCCGGCAGCGGTTTCATCAACTGGGGTTGGGTATTAACCCCGCAGCCCAACAGCATTCCCTCAAACGGTTCTACCATTAATGTTTATGTAGACGGTGTTAAACTGGGTAATCCCACCTACAATATTTACAGGTCTGATATTGCAAATCTATTCCCCGGCTATGCCAACAGTTATGGAGCTATTGGTTATTTTTACCTGGATACCACCCCTTATGATAATGGTGTGCACAGTATCTATTGGACAGCGAAAGACACCGGCGGCAATTCAGACGGCATCGGCAGCCGATATTTTAATGTTCAAAATACAGGAGGCAACAGGACGCACAGTGTAAAGCCTATAAAGCATAAACCGGGCTCTTTCTCGGAAATTCCCGTCGATTATTCCGAACCTGTTACCTTTAAAAAAGGTTATCGAGAAGATAATCCCATGCAAACCATTTATCCTGATGACAATGGCAATATTATCATCGAGATCAAAGAACTTCAACGTATTGAAGTAAAGTTGGACGCTGACGGTTTAATGCTTAACACTGGGAAATACACCGGTTATTTGCAGGTGGGAGGTCAATTGAGATCGCTTCCCATCGGAACTACCTTTGACGCTAAGAGAGGTATTTTTTACTGGCAGCCGGGTCCCGGGTTTATCGGTGATTATGAATTTGTTTTTATAAAAGAGGAATCTGCTCGATTGCTTAAACGGAACATAACCATAAGAATTAGACCTCGGTTTTAGTATCCAGTTACTCCTGCAATGGCGGTATTCTTTTTACCCGAAGGGTTATCGGGGTTCCAAGGGGAGCCTCCCCTTGGCCCTCGGAGAGCCGCCGGAGGCAAGTGTTTGCAGGATGGGCATCAAGGTTCGTAAAGGTGTTCTTTAGCCCATCCTGCCGGGGCTCTCCCGGGGCTGACCGAACAGGACGTGCTTTATGCCTGTTCGGTCCGGTAATCTCATATATTTTTTACAATGTTTTGTATTGCATTCTATAGCAATTTCTACTATTATTTAAGTATGTTTTGGAAAAAATTTTTTGAATTTGCACATTTGAAGGTACTGCCATGAAGATAAAGAAGGTACATTTAGAGAAACATCCGCTTTTCGGTACAATGGATATCGATTTTACCGGATCGGAAGAGGAAGCACTTGATACCATAGTGCTTGCCGGCATAAATGGAACAGGAAAAACAACATTATTAAAGACGATCCTCGATATTGGGTCACATTATCAGATTTCTAAAGAGAATTACCCGGATTCCTATCTTGAAATCGATTTCACTTCTGAATATAAAGAAAGAACCATTGACTCACATTGGAATGCTTCTTTCGACCATGATGGTGGAAAATTTAAAATAAATTTTTTAAATGAGAAAATTCGGCAAATTAATGAAAGTGAAAGGCCCAAATTTATCTATATGCCGACTGAAATCAATTTTAATAATTTTAAGCAAATAAACCTTGCATTTTCCAAGAAATATGGTGGTTTTAGGATTGTTGTGGAACAAGCCATAATTAGTGATATGCCGTCCTATCTTGCCACCATCATTAATAGGGAAGTATACAAAAATGTCGAGTTACCAGCCAAAAAAGCCATCGATAAAGTATGCGGCGAGATCAATTCCCTGTTCGATATCCTTGAAATCGATGCCAGAATAGTTGGCTTAAATCCCGAAGGGGAAAAGTTACCCATTTTTAAAAATAGTGCGGGAGTAGTATTTGATATCAAGAATTTATCTTCCGGTGAAAAGCAGCTCTTTATCAGGACTATGGCTTTGCGCATGTTAAATGCCAATAATTCCATCATCCTTATCGATGAACCTGAAATCTCCATGCACCCCAAATGGCAGCAGAGAATCGTTAACGTGTATCAAAAAATCGGGAATAACAACCAGGTAATAATCGCTACCCATTCCCCCCATGTGGTGGCTTCCGTTCCCAAAGAAGGTGTCAAATTACTTAAAAGGGAAAATGGCCGGATAAAAGTGGTTGAATATGATGAAATCAACGGTTCTTATGGATTACCGGTGAATATTGTTTTACAGGAATTGATGGAATTGGAAACGCTCCGTGATCCGGAAGTAAATAATAAAATCAGGGCACTCTGGGATATGCTGCATCAAAAACAGTATGACACGGAAGAGTTCAACGAGCGTTACCGGCAGTTGGAAGAACTGCTGGGCAGTGAAGATGAAGATTTACTGCTAATGAGAATTGAAATTGCCAAACTGAAATTGGAAAAGGAAAAAGGGGATGCTGGAAATAAAAAAGACTGAATTTGAATAATGCTGCTCTTGTTAATGCCAGACGGACTTTATTTATACAATTAGAATCTAAATTATTGCCATGGCTTAGCATGGCAATAAAGCCACCTTCGTGGGATTGAAAATTATGTACAACTTGTAGGTAGATACCGCACTGTAAGTGCCTATGCGTGATTTGGATGGTTTTGAAACTTATTTTGAAGAATATCCCAACTGTATAAAGCATTTCAAAGAAAATTATTAAGAAGATAAAGATACTGTCATTTTATTGTTAAGATAACAGCACGGCTGATATCCAGGACATGGGTATTATTACTTCCCGGTTTTATCCGGCTTTTTGCCTCCTTCTTCATTTTCATTTACATCTTCATTTCCAGGCTTTTCATTATCACTGTTATTGTTATTGGCATTGTTGTTGTTGGCATTGTGATTATTCTCATCTTGTTGTTTGCGCTTTTCCTGTTCCGTTGAACTAAAGACAGTATCGAAAATATCTCTTAACTTTTCAATTGCCTGACGTGAAAACATCCCGATTAAACCGGCCAGCCCGATAACGCTGACCGGGTTTGCCTCGGAACCGGAAGCGGGTATAACGAAAATCCCTCCCTGGACGAGCATGGAGAAGATCAATGCTAAAACTGCCCCGATGGGAAGCCGCAGCCAGTACCACCAGTACCAGGTCATTTCAAATTTTTTCACGCCGATAAAGTAGCTAAATGAAGTGGCCATATGGATATAACTACCCAATGCCCCGGCAAGCAGCACCAGCAATATCATACGCAGTTCAAAGGGAATTGTACATTTAAAAATTAAGTTTGTCTTTTCCGACCATTGGTATTTTTTCCCATCTTCATTTCCTTTTCCATTTTCATTTCCTTTTTTGTTATTTTGCTCCGTCTGCGTTTCTGGTTGCTTACCTTCAACATTTTCCTTTATTTCCCCAGCGGTAGGGGCTTTCTTTTTTCCAGGCTCAACGTTTTGAGTTCTATTTGCAGAATCTACTTTTCCAGTATCAATGGTAGGCCACAGCCAGATAATGAGAAGGATACAAATTATAGGAATTAAAACCAGGAAAAATCCTAAAGCTCCTTTTTTTCTTTTTTCCTTTTTTGCTGCATCCTGTTGTTCTTGGTTCATGATTTTCCTCCTTTTTTCTATCTATCATCGTTTTTATTAATTTTTAAAAACACATCCATGATCTTCACGGCTCCGTTGATAATCCGGTTAGAAAAAAAACCGGTCATCGCCGCCGTTATTGCGATAAATATCCACCCGGTTCCCGGGAAACCGCACCGGACGTAAAGAAATACCTTGTAAAATAATGCGTAAAAGATCAATGTAAATGATGTTCCGACAAGAATTCGGGAAATTAGAGAAACACTCCCGGCAGCACGTTTCCATATAAAAATATAAATAATTCCACCCAACGCACCTGCTGCAATGACTGCCAGCAGTATATTCAATTCATGATGGAAGGGAATTGCCGACTGCGGACATTCCGGGTAAGAGAGGTGATACAAGAAGAACGGGAGTATGATTAAAACAACTACGATAACTATTTTAGCAACTTTCACATTTTCTCCTGTCAATCAGAGTAACGGACCGGTCGACGAAAACGTTTTTTTTCTGCATGACGGCGTTTGGCTTCCTGGCGCTTTAACCTCGATGCTAATGTCGGTTTTGTTTTATGGCGGATTTTGGGTTTACGGGCAGCCTGGCGGATTAATTCCATTAACCGGTTCAGCGCATCCTGGCGGTTGCGCTCCTGGTGGCGAAAGCGCCGGGCATCGATGATCAATATACCCTCCGATGTCATTCGCTTGCCGGCAATTCGCATGAGCCGCTTCCGCACCTCCACAGGCAAAGACGGCGACTGTTTCACATCGAAACGCAACTGCACGGCAGTCGATACTTTGTTGACATTCTGACCCCCGGGTCCGGAAGAACGGACAAATTCCTCCTGGACTTCCTTCTCATCGATCGATATGTCTTTTGTTATATATATCATGTCTAAAGATTAGCAAAGATGAGTTAAAAATGCAAGCCCACCTTTCATTATCTATGCCTTCGGCGAGTCAGAACCTTTTTGTAAAAAGGTTCCGACACCTCCAAAAACTTTTCAATATAGATTCCCCCCCTATCCTTGAACCCTACAATAACGGTCGATAATGTCTATAAAAATCTTCCCGTATTTTTTCATTTTGGCTTCCCCTACTCCGTGAATTCCCAAAAAACTCTCCCTGGTACGCGGCAGCCTGGCTGCCATGTCAATGAGCGATTTATCGTTAAAAATGATGTAGGGCGGTATACGGTATTGAGCTGCCAATTCTCTGCGCTTTTGCCGCAATTTTTCAAATAACTCATGGTCATATTTCCTGGCGGGGTCCAATGTCGGCTTGCTTTTAGCCGCTTTGGCTTCCACTGCAAGCTCATCCCGGAGCATCCCTGTCACAGTTTCCCTGCCCCCCAGCACCTCATAACCTTTAGGGGTCAATTTCAAACTGCCGTATTCCGGGTCTTGCCTCAACAACCCTTTCTGGATAAACTGCCGGGAAAGATGAAACCACTGCTGTTTGGAAAGGTCTTTACCAATACCGTAAGTGGATAGCTGCTGGTGGTCGAATTTCAATACCTTCTGGGTTTTCGCACCTCGCAGCACATCGATGATGTGACCGGCACCGAAAATCTCACGGGTTTTGCGGATACAGGAAAGAAACTTTTGCCCCGGGATGGTGATATCGGTAAGGTCTTTCTCCTGCCTGAGGCAATTATCGCAATTACCGCAGTTTTCCTTTTGGTAATTTTCACCGAAATAATTCAACAACGGAATCCGCCGGCACACATCGGTTTCTGCAAATCGCAGCAAAGCATTAAGATGGATATTGGCAATCCGCTGCTCATGCTCCTCTTTTTGGGTGATAAAATATTTTATTTTTTGAATATCCCCGTATCCGAATAACAAAAGGCAATAAGCTCTCACCCCATCCCGCCCGGCCCTGCCGATCTCCTGGTAATAGGATTCAATGTTTTTGGGCAGGTCGAAGTGAATCACAAAACGGATATTGGACTTGTTGATGCCCATTCCAAAGGCAAT
>Ga0114923_10001322_pt1 | contig 17280 bp, 14 predicted proteins | sample SumtaG_FD_89578 | JGI IMG/M metagenome (GOLD analysis project Ga0114923, IMG submission 89578) | Deep subsurface microbial communities from Indian Ocean to uncover new lineages of life (NeLLi) - Sumatra_00157 metaG | ecosystem: Environmental > Aquatic > Marine > Oceanic > Sediment | place: near...
AGAGGGAGTAAATATATCACCTCTGCTCTTGCTGAGAGATTAGTCGTGGATATTGGAGTCGGTTCCGAAGAATCTCTTCATGAAAAACTCTCCGATAGTGAATTGCAGTTGTTGTGCCTGCTTGCTGAGGGGAAGACGATAAATCAAATCGGGCAGGAACTGTGCTTGAGTGCAAAGACGATCAGTACCTATAGGTCTCGCATTATGCAAAAGATGGCCATGAAGACGAATGCACAATTGATCCGTTATGCCATAAAGCACGGATTGGTAGAATAATGTAGGACAAAGACTGACAGGTTAGCGGGCAAATATCCTACAAAAAAATCAGACAAATACTGATACCGCCATCCTCTATTCTGTCGTATAGATAGATCTGAGAACATTGATAAGAAACTCATAATATCTAGGAGAAATGAAAGTTCATGAAAGTCTTAATCGTAGATGATTCAGAGGCTGTACGCGAACGTCTTGCTGAGATGATTTCCGACTTACCCGGCGTTGAGATATCAGGCCAGGCAAACAACGGCCAAGAGGCGATACGTCTCATCGAGGAAATAAAGCCCGATGCAGCGGTATTGGACATCCGGATGCCTAAAGGCAGCGGTATAGATGTACTCAAGTATATTCAGAATGGCCTTCAGCCCAAACCCTTAGTTATCGTGCTTACCAACTATCCCTATCCCCATTATAGAGAAAAATGCCTGGCGATGGGGGCGGACTATTTTATTGATAAATCTGTTGATTTTGAGAAGGTTATCGATGTTCTCGAAGCAATGGTCAATAGCGGCCAAACGGGAGGAATAGAATGAATGGATCGGTGAAGAATAAGAAAAGTCTTGCGCTCATTATGATCATCACCATTGTAGCGGCAGCGGTCATGGGAATTAGCATCTCTTCTTGTCAGAAAGAGGAGACGATAAAAATAGCCGCAGTTCTCTCACTGACTGGCCCTGGACAGTATTCAGGAGTGGAAGTAAGGGATGGTATGCTTTTGGTTGTTGATGAAATCAATTCAAGGGGTGGTATAAATGGAAAAGAGATAGAATTAATTATTGAAGACCATAAAACAAATCCAGAAGAGGGTAAAGAGGCGTTCGATAAAATAGAAAGAACTCATCATCCTGTTTTGTATCTATCAACGCAGAGTTCTGGCTATGGCTTTGGTTCCTTTGGCAGAAGAGCATCAAGTTGTTCTGGCTTGTTTATTGGCGACAGTGCCAAAGATTACAGAGCACAAGGAATGGGTTTTTCGATATTGGCCCACTGCGGAGGCTGAAGTTCCACCAATCCTATCAATATTAGAAGAATTGAAGGTCAAAAAATTGGGTATACTTCACCATGACAATGAGTTTGGTAGATCTATTCTCGAATTACTACAGAAAGAGCTTAAAGGAACAGGCGGAATAGTCGAAGCTGAGGATATTAAACCAGCCATAGTTGATCTAAAAGAGAGTATTGCAAGACTAATCGATATGGAAGCAATCTACATTACAGGATATATCGGTCTTCTTGAGAATATATTTAAGCAATTAAAGGAACAGAATTTTAGAGGGTTTATCCTTTCTATGAATAATGCTAGCTTCCCTACTATTGTTACCATACCAGAGGCACAAGGGTCATATGTGGCTGCACCTATCATTTATAATCCAAACTTTTTATTTGCCAAAGAGATGGGAGAAAAATATGTGACTCGATACGACAAGCCCATTAACCATGCCGCTGCTGTCGGTTATGACTTTATTAAAATTCTGGCAGGTTTGTTGGAGGACAAGGAGGTATCCAGGGAGAGTGTCAAGAGTGTGCTTGAAGCGGGATTCATATATTCCGGGGTCTTTGGCACTCTCAATGTTCAACCGGGAGAACACGATATAGTCTTTCCACTGCATCCAGCCCAGATTGTAGATGGAGAGATCAAGTATCTGAGATAAAGACATGAAGCTGAAAATCGGAACCAAACTAATTGGCAGCTTTCTGCTGATTGTACTGCTCATGGCTGTTATGGCATTTTATTCAGCGAGTTTAAGCCAGAGCTCTCTGAAAGAAGCAGTTGGTAGGAGCTCTATATACCTGGTCGAGGAAATGCTGCAAAGAATTGATCAAGACATCTATCTCAAGCTTGAAGTGCTTCAGACACACTCGAAACATAAGGTACTCCAAAACACCGTTTTACAATCAAACGAAGAGTTCGAGAAACTCGCCAGTATTGGAGATTTTGTTGCCCAGAGGGACCGAGAATGGACTACTGCAGCAGCAGAGGAGGAAGTGACGTCACATATGAACGCCCTGCTAAGCAATGAGTTAGCGAATGGTTTGAGAGAGGAGTTCATTCATTTCTACGAAAGGAAGTATGGCTACAGGGTATTCGCAGAAGTTTTTGTAACAAACAAGTACGGGGCAAATGTTGCCCAAACTGGAAAGACTTCTGATTACAGACAGGATGATGAACAGTGGTGGCAGATTACCAGAGAGCGAGGATTTTATATAGGGGATATTGAGTTTGATACATGTATCGGAACGAATGGCATTGCTGTTGGAGTAAGAATTGATGACAGTGCAGATAGCTTTCTAGGGGTAATAAAAACCTTTGTTGCGGCTGAGGATATTATCAGAGAGGCAGAAATTGCCATAAAAAAATACGAAACAACGAGTATCAAATTAACCACAAAAGATGGGAAGCTGATTTATTCAACAAAGGCCTTCAGGTTTCTGGAAGATGTATCAGAGAAAGTTTTTATTAAGAATGTAAAAGGTGAAAGCGGCTTTTTCATTGCAGAAGAAGGAGGAAGGGAGAAACTCTTTTCCTTTGCTCACTCAAAAGGCTATAGAGATTTCGACGGACACGGGTGGATTCTTGTGATGGGACATGACGTAGCCGAGGTATTGAAACCCGCCTTTACAATGAGAACCCGTATTGTAGTTGTTTCATTTGTTTTCATCGTCTTGGGTATTTTTATTGCCTATATAATTTCCCGTTCTATATCAAAGCCAATAATTGCAGTACGCAATGCCGCCGTAGTAATTGCCAAGGCAATTTAGAAAAAGGAGTTGAAGTAACATCAAAAGATGAAATCGGTGAGCTTTCCGATTCCTTTAATCAAATGACTGGCAAATTAAAAGAATTCTATACGGGCCTTGAAGAAAAAGTACAGGAGAGAACCGTAGGGTTGGAGAAGGCTAACGAGCAATTAAAACATGAAATCATCGAGCGTGAGCGAGCTGCTGAGGCGCTAAAGGAGAGTGAAGAAAAATACCATGCCTTATTTGAGTCAAACCAGGATGGAATTGCCTTTTCAGATATGGAGGGGAACTTCGTTGATGCGAATCAAGCCTACCTGGATATGCTCGGTTATACGATGGAAGAATACAGGAAATTGGATTATCCGCAGCTAACTCCCAAGAAATGGCATAAGCAGGATGAAGAGATTGTTAAAAACCAGGTACTGCCAAGAGGATATTCCGATGTATTTGAGAAAGAGTTTATTAGAAAAGATGGAACCATTATTGCAGTATCTGTAAGAGCGTTTCTAATCCAAGATAAAAAAGGAAATCCCACAGGTATGTGGGGAATTATCAGAGATATTACCGCGCGAAAGCAGGCAAAGGTGGAGCTGGAGAAGCACCGAGAGCGCCTGGAGGAATTGGTAGAGGAGCGCACCGCGGAACTAAAGAAGACCATCAACTTGATGGCCGACCGGGAGCTACGCATGGCTGAGTTGAAAGAGACGATCAAGAAGCTGCGCTCACAGCTGGAGTCGGCTGGGCTGGTCCCTGTAGCCGATGACCCTCTTAAGGAAAAGTGAACCAAGGGGCTACCTTTTATTTTACCCTGCCGAGGGAAAAGGAGAGAGAGGATGGATAAGTTAAATAAAGTTGAGATACTGCTGGTGGAAGACAATCCGCAGGACGTGGAGCTCACGCTTCGGGCTCTGAAGAAGCACAACCTGGCCAACAGGGTGCATGTTATCAAAGATGGAGTGGAGGCGCTGGATTACATTTTTGCCAGCGGTGCCTACGAGGGTCGGGAGATCGGGGATACGCCGAAAGTGATCCTCCTCGATTTGAAGCTGCCAAAGGTGGACGGTTTGCAGGTACTGCGGGAGGTCAAAGCGGATGAGCGCACAAAGACGATACCGGTTGCGGTGCTCAGGTGGAGTCGGCTGGGCTGGCCCCGGTGACCGGTGACCCTCTGAAGGAGAAGGTCTAGGAAACAGGTGAGTAGCCTCTTAATGGGTTAGTCTCTATCTGGTTAGCGCCTTTATCCGGGTGTTAGAGGAAAAGGAGATCGAGTTTGGGAATGACAAAGGATGATTTAGAAAATATAGAGGTTGATTTGCTATTGGATGCAATATTGAAGCGATATGGATATGATTTCAGGAATTATTCGGCTGCCTCCAGAAAGCGAAGGATCAAACATTTCCTAAGCAAAACTAGGTATTCCAGGATTGCAGAACTAATCCCCCAGCTATTGGATGATAAGGCTTTCTTTGAAACTTTCCTGATAAACTTCTCAATTACTGTTACCGAAATGTTCAGAGATCCTTTTTTTCACAAGGCAATCAGAAAAAAAATCATTCCTTTCTTGAAAACTTATCCATTTGTAAAAATCTGGCACGCGGGCTGCGCTACTGGAGAAGAAGTTTATTCGATGGCCATAACATTGAAGGAAGAAGGCCTTTACGATAGATGCCAAATATATGCTACCGATTTTATCGACTCTGCATTGGCAAAGGCCGAAGAGGGCGTGTACCCTATCGAGCCTATTAAAGAATATACCAATAATTATCAGCAAGCAGGTGGAACAGGATCGTTTTCCGAATATTATCATTCAAAATACGATTCGGTAATAATAAACAGAGACCTGAAAAAAAATATTACATTTGCAAACCATAATCTTGTTATAGATACTTCTTTCGGCGAAATGAATTTGATTGTCTGCAGGAATGTCCTGATATACTTCGATAAAATTTTACAGGATCATGTGCTGAAACTTTTTGACAACAGTTTGATTTCAAACGGATTTTTAGGCCTTGGTACGAAAGAAAGTATCAAGTTTTCAACTGTATCTGAAAATTATAAGGAAGTAGCAGTTAGAGAGAGAATATATCAAAAAAGCGCAGGGTGAAGCAGGATGGAAAAAGCCAATTATGGATTCCGGTATACCTGATGAATAATACCGATTATCAGGCGATCGTTATCGGGACATCTGCCGGAGGAACGGATGCTCTTGCGGAAATTATTCCAAAACTGCCTGATAATTTTTCTCTTCCGATAATCATCGTTCAGCATAGGCACAGAAATACCGATGAATTTGGGACTTATTACTTTGATGAGAATAGTGCACTGAAAGTAAAAGAAGCTGATGAGAAAGAGCCTATTGTTCGAGAATATGTATATATGGCTCCTGCTAACTATCATCTTCTGGTTGAGGAAGATAGGACTTTTTCTTTGTCGGTTGATGAAAGAGTTAATTACAGCAGACCTTCGATTGATGTGCTCTTTGAAAGCGCGGCTGAAGTTTATAAATCAAAATTGATTGGTATCATCTTAACCGGCGCTAATCGTGACGGGGCTGAAGGATTGAAAAGAATAAAACAGTGCAGTGGCCTGGCAATAGTCCAGGACCCGGAAGGAGCGGAATCAGATGCTATGCCCCGGGCCGCCCTTGCCGCTTGTGAGGTAGATTATGTTTTATCGTTGGAGGAGATAGCAAAATTTTTGCGGGAAATATCAAAAAACAAATTAAGTCCTCATTTTTTCAAGAGGTGATATCATGAATAAAAATGCCAACTTCCGTTTTCTTACATCAAAGCTGTTCAAAAAATTTTTAGTGTGGTTTTTGTTAATAGCCCTTGTGCCTGCGATTTATCTGAGTTATTACAGCTATAATAATGCGCGGCAGATCATTGAAAAAGAAGGCCTGACCAACCTGATCTCGATAGCCGAGCTCAGGGCGCAGCAGATAGGCACATTCTTTATGGAGCGCGAACGAGATATCAATACTCAGGCAGAGAATCCTTTTATCATAAGTGCAATGGAAAGGATGATCAAAACTTTTGCTGAGAGCGGACTGAGCTCGGCATCGTATCTCGAAGAGGAAAAGAAAATTGTCCCTTTTCTATCTACTCTTCAGGAAAAATTCGATCTTCATGATATCCTCTTTATCTCGTCTGACGGAGACATTGTATTTTCTCTGGAAAAGGAAGCTGATCTGGGCGTAAACGTTGAAAGCGATATGTACAAAGATACAGAAGTGAGCAGGGTCTTTCGTGCTTCTGTAACGCAGCAGGCTACAAATATTTCCGCCTTTACCGAGTATACACCTTCCGGCGAACCCACCATTTTTCTCGGCGTGACAATGCTTAGTGCCGATCAAGTGCTGGGTGCGATGATTTTCCAGCTAGATCCTGCTGTGATATATGCACTTGCTACCAATTACAATGGTCTGGGCAAAAGCGGTGAAACGGTTATCGCCCACATGGAAGGAGATTATGCGGTCGTGAAGGCGCCGCTCAGGCACGAACCACAGGCGGCTTTCAAAATGAAAATAACGATGGGTTCTGCGGACGGACTGCCGATACAGGATGCCGTAAAGGGAAATGAAGGCAGCGGAATTTCTGTTGATTACCGGGGGAAAGAAATTTTATCTGTCTGGAGATATATTCCTAAACCGAACTGGGGGATGGTTATTAAAATAGATACGGAAGAGGTCTTCGCCCCTGCCATAGGTTTTTATCGCCGCACGCTGGTAATTGGTCTAATCACTGTTCTTCTGGTGCTTCTCTGTGCCATTTTTGTTTCAAGATCCATCGTCAACCCTATCATCGGGCTTAACCAAAGACTGGGAAGCATAGGCAAAGGCGAATTCCCTGCAAAATTAGATATACATTTCAAAGATGAGATCGGTGAAATGAATGAAAGCATGGGAAAGGTGATTGATTCATTTAAAGAGATTGTTTCGCAGGCCAATGTGATTGCAGCCGGTGATTACAGCTCTGATATCGCCCTTCGCTCGGACGAAGACGAACTGGGCATTGCACTGCAAAAGATGTCCGGATCGCTACGCACAGCGAAAGAAGAAAATAAAAGAAATAATTGGATAAAGACCGGCCAGTCGGAGTTAGACAATCAAATGCGCGGTGAACAGAATATCGAGAAGCTTTGCAGAAATATAGTCACATTTATTTCTAAATACCTGAAGGCAGAGATAGGAACGCTATATATGTGTAATGAGGACGGGATGTTCCGTTTACTCGCCAGTTACGCTTACAAAGCGAGGAAAAATCTTTCAAATGAATTCAAGCTCGGCGAGGGACTTGTTGGTCAAGCAGCGTTGGAGAAACAGTCTATTATCCTCAAGAATGTACCTGATGATTATATCTATGTTACATCAGGATTAGGCGAGAAGAAGCCCAATAATATCATAGTTACGCCGTTTATTTATAATGAGAAAGTAACCGGTGTACTCGAGATTGGCTCATTTAATGATCTTTCCGAATTGCAGATGCATTTTTTGGAGGGTATTTCGGATGGAATTGCAATAGCAATGAATTCGGCACAGGCGCGTACTCAATTGGCAGGTTCGTTTGAACAAACAAAACAGCAGGCCGAGGAACTAGAAGCAACTAATGAAGAGCTCAAACAACAGACTGAAGCGTTACAAAGATCGGAAGAACAGCTCAAAACCCAACAGGAGGAATTACAGGTTGCTAACGAAGAGTTGGAAGAAAAGACACAATTCCTTGAAAAACAGAAGGATGCAGTAGCTCAAAAGAATAGTCAGCTCGTAACGGCTCAAAAAGACCTTGAAGAAAAAGCTAGGGAATTGGAGGTATCAAGTAAATATAAATCAGAATTTTTGGCCAATATGTCTCATGAATTGCGGACTCCTCTTAACAGTATATTAATTCTCTCCCAGCAGCTATCTCAAAATAAAAATAAGAAACTTCACAGTAAGCAAGTCGAAGCGGCGGAGATCATTAATTCCAGCGGTAACGACCTTCTTAACCTTATCAATGACATCCTCGATCTCTCGAAGATTGAGGCCGGGAAGATCACTCTTAATATTGAAGAATTCCCTCTTGGTGAAGTGGCAAATTCAATAGACTCCAACTTCAAACACCTCGTTAATGAAAAAGGACTGAAACTGGTAGTAAAAATAGATTCGGCCCTAGGTGAAACAATACAAACAGACCGGCAAAAATTAGAGCAGATAATTAAGAATCTGATGTCGAACGCTATAAAATTTACAGATGGAGGAAGAATAACGGTTGATTTTTACAAACCCCCAAAGGACACAGATCTATCCAGGAGCGGTTTAAATCCTCAAAAAGTCGTTGCTGTATCGGTAACCGATACGGGTGTAGGTATTCCTGAAGAAAAACAGTTAGTCATATTCGAAGCATTTCAGCAGGCTGATGGAAGCACCTCACGGCAATACGGCGGCACAGGGTTGGGTCTTTCAATTTCCCGAGAACTGGTTAGACTGTTGGGCGGTGAAATTCAACTGAGTAGCTCAGAAGGCGAAGGATCTACATTTAGAGTATATATCCCCGAAGTGTTTGAAGTTACTGAGGCGGAGGACGGTAAGACATATGCGGAATTAAACAGGAAAATTGAGTTTCGACAGGCAAAAAAATCTGACACGGGAAAAATTGAGCCGTCTCCCACAATAGAAGATGATAGAGAAGAGATTAGAAAGGGGGATAGGGTAATATTAGTTATAGAGGATGATCTGAAATTCGCAAAGACCTTATATGAATTCTGCCATGAGAGAAAATTAAAGTGCATTCATGCCGGCGACGGCGAGACCGGTTTGGGGCTTGTCAATAAATATATCGTAGATGCGATAATCCTTGATATAAGATTACCAGGGATAGAGGGTTGGGGTGTTCTTGAGGCACTCAAAGATAATCCGAAGACACGTCATATTCCGGTGCATATTATGTCCATAGACGATGTATCGATCGATGCAATGAAAAAAGGAGCCATTGGTTATATAACAAAACCTGTTGAACAACGGCAGCTTGATGAGGCATTTACAAAAATTGAGAGTTTACTTTCAAAAAAAATAAAAGACCTTTTAGTTGTCGAAGACGATGGGATTGTTAGAAACCATATAGTTGAACTGATTGGAAACGGCGATGTTAAGATCAGAGCAATCGGCTCAGGAAAGGGAGCCATAACCGAGCTCAAGAGGAAAAAATATGATTGCGTTATATTAGACCTCAATCTTCCGGATATATCGGGTTTTGAAATTCTAAAAAGACTCGAGAAAACGAAAGATATCACAATACCGCCTGTTATTATTTACACTGCAAAAGACATAACGCACGAAGAAGAATACGAACTTCAGAAATATACCAACACAATAATCCTCAAGGATGCAATTTCGGATGAAAGATTGCTTGATGAAACTGCTCTGTTCCTTCACAGAGTAGTCGATAGACTGCCGGTAGAAAAGAGAAAGATGATTTCAAAGCTGCATGATGAGGAGATGCTTTTTGAGGGTAAAAAAGTACTTCTTGCAGACGACGACATGCGGAACGTTTTTGCCATTTCGCAGGTTTTGGAAGAAAAAAGAATTAATGTTCTAAAGGCTGCAAACGGAAAAATGGCTCTGGATATACTTGCGAGTGAAAAAGATGTTGACCTTGTTCTAATGGATATAATGATGCCGGTTATGGATGGTTACGAAACCATGAAAGAAATACGGAAGCAGGAACGGTTTTGGAAATTACCCATCTTGGCTCTGACTGCAAAAGCCATGAGGGACGATCGGGATAAATGCATTGCCGCCGGAGCGAATGATTATCTCCCAAAGCCTGTTGATATTGGCAGATTATTATCACTCATGCGTGTGTGGCTGTACAAATAGTAGAGGTGCAATCATGAATAAACCAAAAATATTAATTGTTGATGATAGGGTAGAAAACCTGGTGGCGCTCGAGGAGATATTATCGGATTTGGAGGTCGATATTGTACGGGCACTATCGGGCAATGAAGCGGTAGCTAAAACATTGGAGCTCGACTTTGCAATTGCTTTGATCGATGTTCAGATGCCGGATATGGACGGCTTTGAAACATTGGATCTTCTTCGTGAAGACAGGCAAACCGAGAATTTGCCGGTGATCTTCATTACGGCAACGTATTTGGACGAATATCATAGAATAAAGGGTGTTGAGCGTGGGGCGGTAGACTTTATGACAAAACCGATAGTCCCGTCAGTGTTGTTGGGTAAAATTCGTGTATTCCTCAACCTTTATGATCAAAGAATTCAACTGGGCAATACTGTTACCGAACTCGATAAAGCCCTGGAGGTATCGGGCAATTACCGCGATCATTTAGAAGAATTAGTAGAGGAGCGCACTGAAGAAATTATTAAAGCAAACAAAGCGCTAAAACTGGAAATCGGTGAGCGTAAAAAAGCTGAGAAGGAGCTGAAAAAGCACCGGAAGAATCTGCAAGCAACTGTTAAAGAAAGGACCGCGGAACTTTCAGAAGCTAATAAAAGATTGCAGACGATAGTCACCTCCATGGCAGGCCGCGAATCGCGCATGGCTGAGTTAAAAGAGACTATTCAGATACTGCGAGCACAGCTGGAGTCAGCCGGGCTGATCCCAGAGGCAGATGATCCGCTGAGGCAGAAAGTCTGAAGGGAACAGTTGATGGAGTCCTTAATACGTTACAAGGTTTTACCATGATAGTTGAGAAATCGAAGTTTCTGATATCCGCATTAATTGTTGCAGTATTTTTCTTTCTTTTTGGATTGTTTGTTAATTCCCCATTATTGAACGCCCAGGATAGCGAGTACAAATCACGAAACTTTGTTGACGCTTCATCAAATAATTTTCCACCGATGAATATACTCGATAAGGATGGGAATCTGGCCGGCTTCGGCAAAGACCTTTCAGATGCCGTAGTAAAGGCGATTGGCGGCAGAGTTACTCATATTCACTCTGCTCATTGGAGTCAAGTTCTTGGATGGCTCGATTCAGGCAAAGCCGATTTTATTCATGACACAGGTTACACAGAGGATAGAGATGAGTTTCTTGATTACAGCGATCCCATCATTGAAATGCCGGAGGTGATTTTTATTCGACAAGATAGGTATGATATCACAGGATTCGATTCACTAAAGGGCAGAACTGTGGCTTGTGTCAACAAACATATCAGCCATCTATATTTACAAAAATTTCCAGAGATCAAGTGTCATATAGTAAAAACGCCTGTCGAAGGACTTTATGAGCTTGTGGCCGGAAAAGTAGACGCATTCGTATATCCAAAACAGATTATTCTCTATCTTGTTCAGGAACTGCGGTTGGGAGACAAAATAAAGATAGTAGGTGAGCCTTTAAGAACGCTTACCTGGTCGATGGTAGTAAAAGAGGGTAACGAAGAAGTCCTGCGATTGCTGAATGAGGGAATTAGCGAGGTACGCGAGACAGGTGAATATAAGCGCATTTATAATAAGTGGTGGGCGAGAAAGTACTCGCTGGTTATTCAACACGTGAGCTTCTAGTTATTACCTCCTTAATATCCGGAACATTGCTCATGGTTACGCTTTCGATCTCTCTCCTGCTTTTCAATCGCAGACTCCTCAGAGATAAGAAAGAAATAGAAGCGGAAGCCAACAAACGCAAACGGGCGGAAGAAGAATTGAGAGAGCACGAAGAACTACTAAGAACTACCATTGAATCGACGGCAGATGGGATTTTAGTGCTGAATGGCAAAGGGCAGGTCAGCTACTTAAATACAAGATTCGCTTCAATGTGGAATATCCCCGATGATGCTCTTAAGTCGATTGAAGCCGTGAAGTTGATAAACCATATTCTGGATAAGTTGGAAGAACCGAATGTCTTTGATTTAAAGGTTGATAGGATTTATAAGATTTCAAACAAAGCCTTTGACACACTTTCCTTAAGAGATGGTCGGAATATTGAATTCTATTCATATCCATTGATTCGAAGAGGCGAAACTGCTGGATGCGTATGGACATTTAGAGATATTACGGAAAACAAGCGTACGCAGGAGGCATTACGAGATAGTGAGGAGCGATTTCGTTCTCTTGTAGAAACTACCAGTGATTGGATATGGGAAGTTGACTTAGATAGCAAATACACCTATGCCAGCCCTAAAGTTAAAGACTTGCTGGGGTACAAGCCGGAGGAGATCATTGGAAAGAATGCATTCGAGTTTATGCTTGCGGATGAGGCCTCACGAGTAGGTACAAAATTCCAGACAATCATTGAGTCTCAGAGATTCTTTGAAGGGCTTGAACACACTACTCTTCACAAAGACGGGCGGCGTGTGATACTCGAGACAAGTGGAGTGCCGCTCATTGACAAACATGGAAATCTTTTGGGTTACTTTGGTATCGATCGTGATATCACCGAACGCAAACGGGCGGAAGAGGAGCTTGTAAAACACCGAGAGGGTTTGGAAGAATTGGTTCAGGAGCGTACCGCTGAGCTCAATAGCCGTGTTTCGGATGTAGAGTATCTCAACCGCGCCATGGTGAATCTGCTGGAGGACCTGCGGAGCAGTAACGCCAATCTCGAAACAACGACTAGCCGATTGGCAGAAGCCAACAAGGAGCTGGAGGCCTTTACCTATTCCGTGTCCCATGACCTGCGCTCTCCCCTGCGGGCCATTTCCGGCTTCTCCCGGATGCTGGTGGAAGATTACATGGACAAGCTGGACTCAGATGGCCGGCATCAACTGGATGTCATCCAGGGCAGCGCGAGAGACATGGGGCAGCTTATCGACGACCTGCTCGCTTTCTCCCGCATGGGCCGCAAGGAAATGAGCAGCTCGGTTATCGACATGGGCGGGCTGGTGCGGGAAGTATTCGAAAAGCTTCAGCTGTTACCAGAGGCGTCGAAAGCGCGGCTGAAGGCAGAAGAGCTTGCCCCGGCTTATGGTGATCTGGCCATGATACGTGAGGTCTTTTTCAACCTCCTGTCCAACGCCATCAAATTTAGAAAACCTCAGAAGGCGCCCGTTATTGAAGTGGGCAGCAGGACAGAAGGAGAGGAACAGATTTATTCTGTGAGGGACAACGGTGTGGGCTTTGACATGAAGTATGTGGACAAGCTGTTTGCTGTTTTTCAGCGGCTGCACAGCACAGAAGAGTTTGAGGGAACAGGAATAGGGCTGGCCCTGGTGCAGCGCATTATTCACCGGCACGGAGGGCGGGTATGGGCGGAGGGCAAAGTGAACGAAGGGGCTACCTTCTATTTTACCCTGCCGAGGGAAAAGGAGAGAGAGGATGGATAAGGTGAAAGAAATTGAGATACTGCTGGTGGAAGACAATCCGCAGGACGTGGAGCTCACACTTAGAGCCTTGAAAAAGCACAACCTGGCCAACAGGGTGCATGTTATCAAAGATGGAGCGGAGGCGCTGGACTACATTTTTGCCAGTGGTGCCTACGAGGGTCGGGACATCGGGAATACGCCGAAGGTGATCCTTCTTGATTTAAAGCTGCCCAAGGTGGACGGTTTGGAGGTGCTGCGGGAGGTCAAAGCGGATGAGCGCACAAAGACAATCCCGGTTGTGGTGCTCACCTCCTCGAGGGAGGAGAAGGACATGGTGGAGAGTTACAAACTCGGTGTAAACAGCTACATAGTCAAGCCTGTGGATTTCAAGAAGTTTATCGATGCCGTCGGTGATCTTGGGCTGTACTGGCTACTGCTGAATGAAGTGCCCTCCTGAGGATGGGAAATGAGAGGAGACTATGGGTATTGAACTTCGCATTCTGATTCTGGAAGATGTTCCTACTGATGCGGAACTGGTGGAGCGCACTCTGCGCGGAGCAGAAATAGAGTTCACTTCTAGACGGGCCGACAACCGAGACGATTTCCTGAAGCAGCTGGAGGACTTTTCACCGGACCTCATCCTCTCCGACTACTCGATGCCTCGGTTTACCGGATTGGAGGCCCTTGAGCTGGTGAAGGAACGCTATCCCGCTATCCCCCTTATTATCGTGACCGGCTCGATGAACGAGGAAACAGCTGTAGAGTGCATGAACAGAGGTGCTGCGGATTACCTGATTAAGGAGAACCTTGCCCGTCTAGGTCCGGCAGTTGAAAGAGCGCTGGAAAACAAGCGGATAAGGGGGGGGAAAAAACGGGCCGAGGCCTTGATATTAAGGTCGGCCCGGCAATGGCGGACAAGCTTCGATTCCATTTCTGATACCGTTTGTCTGCTCGATCTGCAGGGCACTGTTCAGCGATGCAACAGGACCTTCCGGGATTTAGTGGATAAGCCGTTCCAGGAGATAATCGGCCGCTCTTGCAATGAGGTGCTGTGCAAAAGCTCGGAGCCCATTGAAGACTGTCCCTTAATACGCATGCGCGATTCCGGCCGGAGAGAAGAAAAGGAACTCTCGCTGAATGACCGATGGTATCACGTTACCGTGGATCCAGTGCTGGATGAGAAGGGAAACCTTACCGGTGCGGTCCATGTCATGTCCGATATCACCGAGCGCAAGCAGGCGGAAGAGAAGATACGCCGAAGCGAAGAAAGTCTTGCAGAGGCACAGCGCATTGCTCACTTAGGCAACTGGGATTGGAATATTGTTCATAACAATTTGCACTGGTCGGACGAGGAGTATCGTATCTTCAAATTGAAACCCCAGGAATTCGAGCCAGGTTATAAAGCGTTTCTGGATTTCGTGCATCCGGATGACAGGGAGTTAGTAACGAAAGCCGTTGATGAAGCCCTGCATGAAAATAAACCGTACTCCATTGATCATCGTATCGTGCATCCGGATGGTACAGAGTGTATCGTGCACGAGCAGGCCGAAATAATCTTTGATGATGCAGGCCAGCCGATCCGCATGTTCGGAACGACCCAGGACATTACCGACCTCAAACGGGCGGAGGAGGAGATAAGAATTAGTCAAGAAGCGCTTGCCAAGGAAAGGGACTTATTAAACTCCCTCCTGGACAATATTCCTGACCATATCTACCATAAGGATACTGAGAGCAAGTTTATCAGGATCAACAAAACTACAAGTGATTTGCTTGGACTGAGTGATCCCAAACAAGCAGTGGGTAAAACGGATTTTGACTTTTTCACAGAGGAACACAGCCGGCAGGCCTTTGAGGATGAGCAGGAGCTGATCAAGTCCGGCAAAGCTATTATGGCAAAAGAAGAAAAGGAAACGTGGCCTGATCGGGAAGATACGTGGGCCTCAACAACCAAGGTACCTCTCCGTAATCCTGAAGGAGATATCATCGGTATCATCGGTATCTCGAGAGACATAACCGAACACAAGAAGCTTGAAGAGCAGTTTCGCCAGTCTCAAAAGATGGAAGCAGTTGGCAGGCTGGCGGGCGGGGTGGCCCATGACTTCAACAACATGATGACGGTGGTAATCGGTTACAGTGAGTTTCTGCTGAGCAAGCTAAAGAAAGAGGATGCTGAATACACGAGCGTCGCGGAGATTATGAATGCCGGAAAGAGGGCCGCCTCGCTGACGCGGCAGCTGCTTGCCTTCAGCCGCAAGCAGGTGCTTCAGCCTCATGTTGTGAATCTTAATGCCTTAATTACCGATCTGGGGAAGATGCTCAAGCGTCTTATTGGCGAGGACATTGACCTGCAGGTCGATCTTGACTCGAAGCTCGGAGCCGTGAGAGCCGACCCGAGTCAGATCGATCAGATTACCATGAATCTGGCAGTCAATGCTCGCGATGCTATGCCCCGGGGAGGCAAGATCACCATTGAAACTGCAGATGTAGAATTGGATGATGAATATTGCCGACTACATATGGAAGTCCAACCAGGCCCTTATGTCATGCTGGCAGTGAGTGACACGGGGATTGGTATGGATAAGGAGACCCAATCCCAAATCTTTGAACCTTTTTTCAGCACTAAAGAGGAGGGCAAAGGAACCGGGCTCGGGCTGTCTACCGTTTATGGTATCGTTAAACAGAGTGGTGGGAACATCTGGGTTTACACCGAGCCGGGCCAGGGTACGACCTTTAAAATCTATTTTCCGAGGATTGAGGAAGCAACAGAGGCCATGAAACAGGAAGAAGCTTCCGACAAGTCCTTCAGGAGCTCAGAGACCATTTTGCTGGTAGAAGATGAGGAGATGGTTCGTGATCTTGCCTATAAGGTTTTGGCTGAAATGGGGTACATCGTTCTAGCGGCAAGTAATGGTGAGGAAGCTATTCAAATCTGCGAGCGGCACAAAGGGCCGATTCACCTGATGTTGACCGATGTAGTGATGCCCAAAATGAGCGGCAGGGAGTTAGCTGAGGCTTCTGTCCGCTTGTACCCGGAGATGAAGGTAATTTACATGTCCGGGTACACGGACAACAGCGTTACCCGTAATGGCATGTTGGAACCGGGAGTGAACTTTGTTCAGAAACCCTTCACTCTGCTTAGCCTTACGAAAAAGGTGCGAGAGGTTTTGGATGCATCCGAATCAAAGAAAGGATAGAGAGGATGAAAAAGATCTTAGTTATTGATGATGAAGCGATGATTGTGGATGTAATGAAGGTGATTTTAGAGGACATGGGCTATCAGGTTCAAGGATTTCAAAATTCTCAGGAAGGGGAAACAGATGCCCTTGAGAATGATTACGATCTGATACTCGTTGATGTGAGGATGCCGGAGCCAAGGCTCTAGTAAAAAAGCCGTTCGAGATAGCAAAGATACTTGATTTTCTTAAGGATGAAGGACTTAAGGGCTAGATGCCTATGAAAAAAGTTGTAGATTACTCGCTGGAGGATTTTATAAGCAAATCGGAATTACTGCTGGAAGATGTCGGCGATGTCGAAGGACTCGTTGGGGAGATCCCTTCTGATACCACAGAAAAGATAAACAGTCAGATCCGAAAAAAGTCCATAGAATCCATTGAAAAATTCGTTGATCTTCAGATCAACGGCTATGCCGAAGTTTCCATTTCTGAAGACGAAATGAAAGCCACTGCTGATTTCTGTCCGCCTACCGGGGAGATGAAGCCGATTGAACTTGATGATATTACTGAGCTTCTCGACTCAAAAGGAATTATTTCGGGTGTGGATTTTGATAGCATCAAAGAAGCTATCTTTAAATGTAATACGGAACGGATTCAGGTAACGGATGTGGTGATAGCCCGGGGGGTAAAAGCGGTTGATGAAGTTCCCGAACACCTAATCATAGAAGACCGCCTCTTAAAAGAAAGCTCCAGTTCGGGCTATGGGAGTGGGCGAGTAGATTTCAAAGAGATAAGCCCTTTCGTCTTGGTGAAGGAGGGGCAGGTTTTAGCCAGGAACACCCCTTATAGGCAG
>Ga0114923_10001323_pt1 | contig 17269 bp, 17 predicted proteins | sample SumtaG_FD_89578 | JGI IMG/M metagenome (GOLD analysis project Ga0114923, IMG submission 89578) | Deep subsurface microbial communities from Indian Ocean to uncover new lineages of life (NeLLi) - Sumatra_00157 metaG | ecosystem: Environmental > Aquatic > Marine > Oceanic > Sediment | place: near...
GGTAATGGCCTGGAGAATCACCATAATAAACCAGGTAGCCGCTGACATCCTCCTCATAGACACTCTTCCAGTACAGGGTTGCTTTGCCATTACCGGCAACGCCATGCAACCCGGCAGGCGGAGCAGGAGGAAGATCAGGTTCATAAATCAATCTGATATCAGAAATCTCCGGTGTAACTTCTTGTGAGCCATCGGGAAAAAGCTCAACCATGACCTGAATGTATCTTCCCCTGATCCCGGTTAATTCTGAACCCGGCTCAAACTGCTGCCAGGGAGTTTCCAACCTGTTCTGCCTTTCAAAATAATCTGAGGCCTTATAATAAAAATTCACCGCCGAACTTCCCGGCTTTTGAAAAATCGATTCAATGCGTTTTATCCTGGTTCCGGTATATTCCAGATCAAAGACCCGGCTTACAGCCCTGCCGGAAAAGGTTCGATAGCGTGTTAATCCCGTATCTTTTACGAACTCTCTTGATATTCGTAATTCATCCAGAAATCCGGTATAATTCTTCCCTATGGTAAAAAGTCCATCACTGCCCCGCCCGATATGGGGAAGGGCTATACCGCCCAGGTTTCCCCCTTTTTCAGTAGTATATAAAACCGCCTCCGGGATTCCATCAACCAAATATTCAACCATGCCGCTGGAGCTATCGAAACGCAGCAAATGATGATGCCAGATTTTCGGCAGGAGAGGGGTAATACCTGAAAGGCTGTAAGAAAAATGTTTCCGGTCGGTGGAAATAAAAATATTATCAAATTCCCAGTGGAGTTTCCTGCTGCGCACAGCTACTCTCATGGACTGTGGCCGCCGACCGTCGGCGCCCCATTCAAACCCTTCCCACGAGATTATAATTTCTCCATCTTTGAGCAGCATAGGATAAAGCCAGAATTCGATAGTGAAGTCATCCCAGAAGTTGCCCTCTTTAAATAGCGCTCCCTCCAGGGGCGACAGACTGATACCCTGATCCCTGCCCATAAAACCGCCGCCGGCCCGGCCGTAGCGCTTAACCTCTTCGGAAAGGATAATATTCTTTTCCTTGAGGCTATAAAAGCCGGCAGCATCTGTAACCGGATAGAGATTAAAATGGAGCAGCAGGTCGGTATTATCCGACAGCTGGTACTCAAAATCCTCTAAAACTAAGTCGAGACTACCCCAGCGTCCTGACTTATAATCCAGATACTCACGGATAATCAGATCCTGCCAGTTATCTCCCCTGCCCAGGGTTATGGTTTTCTCCAGGGTAAAAGCCGGGGCGAGCAGCAAGAGCGAAAAAATAATTAACAGAATTCTAAATTTCATTCCTTTTTTCATGATTCTTCTATAAATTATAATCGGAATACCAATAAATTAACATGATAGCAAAGAGCAATCCAGTAGTTAAAGAAAATTTTACTTCCCTTATAACAGAGTTGCCGGACCAGTCCGGCGTTTATCTTATGAAAAATGCCCATAATAGGATTATCTATATCGGCAAAGCAAAAAACCTGAAAAAACGGATTCGCTCCTACTTTAGCACCACTAGAGATCTTAAAACCCGCCATCTTCAAAGTCGGATATATGATATTGAAACGATCATTACCAAAAATGAGTGTGAAGCCCTGCTGCTGGAGAACAATCTCATAAAGCGCTGGAAACCTAAATACAATATCAATTTGAAAGATGGAAAAACCTACCCGGTTATAAAATTGACTGCTGAAGATTATCCCAGGGTATTCAGGACCCGGACAATTACCTTTGACGGTTCAAAATATTACGGCCCCTTCCCCCGGGTCAACCAGATAGACCTGTACCTGAATCTGATTGACCAACTTTTCCCTTTGCGGAAATGCAGGGGCAAATTGAAATTTAAGCCCAATCCCTGTTTGAATTATCATATCAACCGCTGCAGCGCCCCCTGCTGCGGAAAAAGAAGCAGAGAGGATTATTTAAAGCAGGTTGAAAAAGTGCAGCTACTGCTTTCCGGCAAAACTGAAAAATTGGTTCGGGAACTGGACGCAGCTATGCAGCAGGCTGCCGGAAACCTCGATTTTGAGAAAGCGGGTAAGTACAGAGACCGGATAGGGGCAATAGAGGAACTTGCCGCCGAACAGAAGGTGGTTGACTTCATAGGCGAAGAGAGGGATTACATTGGCTTCTCAAGTAGAGATCACCTGGCCTGCGGGGTAATCCTGCAAATGCGTGGGGGTAAACTGGTGGGCAGGGAAACTTTCCTGTTTGAGGATTATTCCCCTGACTCAGAACTCCTGCTCAATTTCTTAACCGGTTATTACAGCAATATGGAAAAACTGCCTGGAACCATCTATTTACCGAAAAAAATTGACAGCAAACTCTACATTAAATTCCTGGCACGGCTGACCGGAAAAAAAATCAAAATCTTTTACCCGCAAAAGGGCAGGAATGCCCGCCTGGTTGCCATGGCTCAAGGCGCAGCAGTAGAAAAATTAGCTTTAAGCGAGGATAACCGGCGGCAGCTTCTGAAAGCTTTGCAGAAATCTCTGCAATTGCCGGCTGTACCGAATAAAATAGAGGGCTTTGACATAGCCCACCTTGAGGGCAAAGATACAGTTGCCTCCATGGTTACTTTTCTAAACGGGCTGCCTCACAAGAGTGGTTATCGGCAATTCAGGATCAGGAGCCTTAAGGGGAAAATTGATGATTACCAGGCTATAAAAGAGGTAATAGCCAGACGTTACAGCCGTTTGTTGAATGAAAATCAGCAAAAACCTGATCTTATTCTGATAGACGGCGGTAGAGGGCAGCTCAATGCGGCTCTATCCATTTTAAATGGATTGGGGCTCTCCTCAATCCCTGTTGCCGGACTGGCCAAGAGAGAAGAACAGATCTTTCTGCCGCAAAATCCTGATCCACTTATCCTCGATCCATCATCACCACCCCTGCGCCTGCTGCAGAGGGTAAGGGATGAATCGCATCGTTTTGCCACTTCCCGCCACCGCTCCATGAGAGATAAAAAAGTACAGACCTCAATTCTCGAGAAAATAGATTCCATAGGCCCGCAGCGCAGCAAATTACTTCTTAAACATTTCGGCTCATTGGAAAAGATCGCAGCGGCAAAGGCTGAAGAGATATCTTTGTTACCCGGAATAAAAATCGGACTGGCGGAAACTATCCTGACCCATCTCTCCAGGCTCCTTTCCCGCCGCGCACAATCACATAGTAAAGGAAAAGATTCAGCAAAAAGGCCTGAAGATTTGACTTAACAGAGCGTAATCTGACCTCAAATTCAGCAATCAGCATGATAATCGTTTTGATCTCTGCTGCCCGGTAGTTTTTATCACTTTCAAGATATATCTTTTGTACACGCTTGCTCTTTATCCTTAGCCGGGAAAAGGCTTCACTCGGGGTATAATTCCCGGCAATCAAGCCCTTTAGAGCTGCTAATTTCCTGAACTGGTTTAATAGCCCCTTTAAAATTTGCAGAGCTTCCTTTTCGCGCGACAGCAGCAGATTATGGAGAACTTCGAGAGCAATATCGAGCCGGCGCTGGGCCACCTTATCGAATAAGGTAAATACATTTTCTTCTTTACTGTGGTAGATATACTTCTCTATTGCCTCTGATTCTATTTTCGTTCCCTTACCGAAAAAGAGGACCAATCGTTCACATTCCAGGCGGAGCTGTTTGGTATTATTCTCAACTATTTCCAGAAGATCATTGCACGCGGAAGAGGAGACAGTCATACCCTGCCGGCGAAAAAAATTAACTATCCAGCCTCTTTTCTCATTCTCGAAAAGCTGCCAAAATATTTTCCTGTTATCTTTCGGTACTGGCTTCTCAATGCGGCTGTTAACACCTTTAATGGTTTCCGACAAAAGCAGAAAACAGGCTTTACTCGCCGGATTGCTGCAATATTCGGTAATGAGGTTGATATCTTCTTTTTTGGTTATTAATTCCGTATTGCTCAGTATTACCATCCGTTTTTCTGAGAAAAGAGTCTCATTCTGCAGAATAGAGATAATATCGGCTATCTTTGCATCAAAGCCGTAGAAGCGATGCACCTCCACTATCTCATTACCTTCACCGGAAAGCTTATCTATAAGATTTTTAATAAATTTCTCCTTCTCCCCCTCTTCGGGACCGAGCAGGAGAAATATAGAATTATTACTGGTCATAATTTCTGATAAGAAAGGTTAATTTGCCCAGAATGCGCACATTCTGAGTAAAAATTGGCGGGAAAGCCGCGTTCTCCGCCTTCAGCATGACCCTGTTCTTTTCCAGAAAAAATCTTTTCAGGGTCACCGCTTCATCTACCAGGGCCACCACTATATCGCCGTTATCTGCCGTATTCTGATGGCGGACAATTGCAATATCCCCTTCCAGGATACCGGCATCGATCATGCTTTCTCCCCTGACTTTCAGGGCGAAATGCCTGCCTTTGCCAAGATATTTCTCCGGCAAATCAACGGTACCCTCAAAATTCTGTTCCGCGAAAAGCGGCTTGCCCGCAGCAACCGTACCCAGCAGGGGAATTGCCTGAATCCCCTCGGTGTAGGCGTCTGAAGGAGAGAGCACCTCGATTGTACGGGAACGGTTCATGATGCAATGCAGGTATTTCTTTTTCTCCAGGGCCTTTACATGATCATAACCCCCCTTTGCCGTAATGCTGAAATTGTCGGCGATTTCACGAATGGTCGGCGGATACTTATGTTCTCTTATGAATGCGGAGATGAAATCAAGCACTTCCTTCTGTTTCTTAGTAAGGCCCTTCATGTTAGCTTGTTGATCTTTATGCCAAACTTTCTGATTTTATTGTGCAGACTGGAGGGTGTTATGCCTAAAGACTCACTGGCGTGTGAAATATTATTGTCATTATCTGCTAATTTCAGGATCAGCATTTCCCTCTCAAATTTATCCCTGGCTTCATTAAGCTTCATATCGGTAAAAGGCTTATAAAACTCATCTCCCTGCGAACCTTTAAGAATACGGAGATTAAGCCGGACAGTCTGCCGAGAGATAACCTTTTCTTCCGACATAATATTAACCCTTTCAATAAAATTTTTCAACTCACGAATGTTTCCGGGCCAGCTGTAACCGCGTAATATACCCATTGCCGCCTTTGAGAATGTTTTTGGATCATTATCCGCTGCCCTTTTGAATTTTACCATGAAATATTGGACCAGCTCATCCAGATCTTCAATCCGTTCACGCAAAGAGGGTACATAAATCGGAATTACATTCAAGCGGAAATAGAGATCCTCGCGAAAGCGGCGCTCCTCGATCTCTTTTTCAATATCCTTGTTAGTGGCGGCAATAATCCGTACATCAACCTCGATTGACTCTTCTCCCCCCACCCTTTCAAATTTCAGCTCCTGGACCACCCTTAATACCTTGGCTTGAGTAGCAAGAGACATATCGGCAATCTCATCTAAAAACAGGGTGCCTTTATGGGCCAATTCAAATTTCCCCTTACGGCGGCCCAGGGCATCGGTAAAAGCGCCCTTTTCATGGCCGAAAAGCTCGCTCTCAATTAAGGTATCAGGGATAGCGGCACAGTTAAGCTCAACGAAGGGGCCCGCAGCCCTCTTACTTCTCCGATGAACTTCTCGGGCAACCAGCTCTTTGCCGGTACCGTTATCCCCCATTATTAAAATGCGGGCATCCGATTGGGAGCTCTGCTCGATAAGGTTATATATATCAGTTATCTCTTTGCTGGAGCCCACCAACCTGTCTTCCATGAATAAAGTCTGCTTGAGGTTTCTATTCTCCTTCTTTAAGGTTTTCATTTTAAGCGCATTTTCCACAACCGTAATGGTCTTATCCAGGGAAAGAGGTTTTTCCAGAAAATCGAAAGCCCCGAGCTTTACCGCATCTACCGCTACCTTGATATTGGCATGTCCGGAGATAATTATCACTTCGATATCAGGATACTCCTCTTTAATTCTTTTTAAAACATCAATCCCCCCCATATTGGGCAGCCAGACATCCAGTATGGCCAGGTCTATTGAATCAGTTTCCAGGATCCGCAACCCTTTAAAACCATCCTCAGCGAGAAATGCCTGGTGGCCTTCATCCTCGAATACATCTTTCAGTACAGTCCGGATGCCCTGTTCATCATCAATTACTAATATATTGCTCACTTAAAGCTCCATTGGCAGATCGATAATAAAGGTTGTGCCAATATTCTTCTGGGTTTCAAAGCGGATAGTGCCACTGTGATCGAAGATCACCCGTTCCACAATAGCCAGGCCCAAGCCGGTTCCATCCTTTTTGGTAGTAAAATAGGGATGAAAAATGTTTTCCCCCACCAGCTCGTCAATGCCTTCACCGGTATCCCGGATCCATATTCTACAGAAGGGCCTATCCTCTTTTTCTACAATTTCGGCGCTTAAGGTTATTTCTCCGCCATCAGCCATAGCTTGAATAGCATTTTTTAAGAGATTGGCAAAGACCTGTTTCATCTGATTACGGTCTACAGAGAATTCAAGCTCCTCGGGGATACCTGAGATATCGACCCTGACTCCCCTGGAAAGCTGCCGATACATAGCCGTTACTTCTTTGACCAGGCTTTTTAGATTAAGCAGCTCAGGGGCCGGCAGAGGCAAACGGGTAAACTCTCTGAACTCGATCAGCATTTTGTCAAGATTCTCCACCTCTTTAATTATGGCAGTGATCGCCGGTACCAGGATACGGTCAAACTCATCTTTGTTGTGGTTGTATTTTTTTAAAATTCGCTGGGCTGACAATTTAATAGGAGTAAGGGGATTCTTGATCTCATGGGCAAGACGCTGAGCTATTTCCTGCCAGGCGGAGATTTTCTCTGCCTGGAGCAGTTTTTTACGAGATCCGGATAACTCTCCGACCATTCTATTGAATGAACTCACCAGCACTGAAAGCTCATCATTGGAACGCGAAAGTATACGACCCGTAAAATCACCCTCTGCAACCCGGCGAGTCGCCTCCTCCAGGTTCACTATAGGCTGGATTATCTCATCCGCCAGCAGGAAACTTACCAGTATTGAGAGCAGAAAAACCGGAAAAGAAAACAGAAAGTAAAAAACAACAATCACCCTTTTAAAGAGGTCCTTGTACCTGCCGAGCTGGTTAAAAGTTTCCAGGGATTCCGTTATGCTCCTGACCTGACTGGCAAAACCTGCGGACAGGACAATTCCGCTTAATACCGCGTAGTCTTCACCCTCGATCCGGTGACGGGAGAGATGGCGCAGAATACTGAAGCCTTCGCGGTCCACTTTAGGAAGAGAACCGTTAAAGCTTTGAATGGCACTGAACTCGGTCACCCTGCCCTCAACCGAACCACGAAAGAATACTTCCCGTCCCAGGTGGTCAAACACCTCTATGAAATCTATATCCGAATTCAGGTCCTTAATGTTGCTCCAGACCCGGTCCGGATTCCTTTCCATACCCTGTAATAGTGTGCGTAGATGATAACTAGCGCCGAAATTTCTCAAAGACTCTACTTTATCATCATAATAATCCAGAGAAATATTTAACCCACCTTTAAGAGCCTCACCTATCTGTACATCAAGCCAGAAAGTAATAGTAGAATTAATAAAATTAATAGAGAGAAGTGCCTGGGGAATCGAGGAAAAGAGGGCGATAAAAGCAAAAAAAAGGAGAAGCCGGGTCTTAAAGCGCGTTCCGGGTAAACGCCTTGCTCTTTCTCTGGCAAGCTTGCTTATCTGAAATACTATTATGGCTAACAGGATTAGCGGCAGAGCTATGGCGGCAGTGACTACAATAACATTAGCGGTGGAATCTGCGTATGCCAGGTTACTGATAAACTGCTGAAAGAAAACAATTATCAATCCTGTAAACAGGATAAAGATCAGTATTAAAACCAGCAGACCTGTGGAGGTTGTACCTCCGGAATGATACCTCAAAAACCCTGCTCCTTTGGCGCGAGAATTTTAATCTCTGCCTCTGTCCAGCGTGTTACCACAGCAGTCTTTTTATAAAGCAAAGAAATCATATTCAGAGGCGGCACTAATCTTACCGGCGAAAAAGATATTCTGGCTAAAACATAATGTTCTTTGCTTTCCCTGCTACTCAACCTCCCGATTTGAACATCCTCTGCCTTGAAAAAACTTCTAAGAAAATCTTCTTCATACAATAATACCTTTTTTTCCTCATTGACCTCAATAATAAAGACCCTTTCATAGATGTCCAGATATGCTGTTTTTATGATCTTTTTTTCGGCAATTACCTTATCACCCAGAAATGAGAAAAAACTTTTATCCCTTCTGTAAAGGCGAAACTGATAGCTTATCTCGGTTTTCAAACCCTCTTCAAGCAGCCCTTTCCGGAATGTGGAGTAGATCTGTTCAGATTCAACACCGGACAGGGCTGCAGAGACAATTACCCTTCCCTCTCTTGCAACGGCAGTAAGAAGTGTTTCCTCTGCAGATAAACAGACATTAATTGAGACCATAAACGAAAGAATCAGCGGCACGATTCTTCGCGTTTTATTCCTCCTCGAATTTATTTTCAAAGAGTCCGGCCAAAGCTTCCACAGCTTCTATCTCATCCTTGCCATCGGCAATAATCTTAAGCACGGTATTATAGGTAGCTCCCAGGGTTATAATGCCCATAATTGATTTTCCATTTACCTGCTCTGAATCCTTTTCAAAATAGATATTACTGGAGAATTTATTCGCCGTCTGTACCAGCAGGGCGGCAGGACGGGCATGCATACCGGCACGGTTTTTAATAACCACCTTGCGCTCAACCATAGTTGCTTAAGCCTCGTCAACGAACCTTTCTCTAATACTCTCACTCTCCAGCCAGCGCCTTACATTTCGGTTAAACTCTTTCGCCGAATAGTATCCTATTTTCTTCAATCTTTCATTCATCGCCGCTGTTTCAATAAGAATAGATATATTTCTTCCCGGTTTTACCGGAATAAGCAGGTAGGGCACCTTCGCCCCAAGTATTTCAATTGTATTCTCTTCAGCACCAATACGGTCATAAGCTTTGCTTGAATCCCACTCCTCAAGCTGGACCACTATCTGTATCTGTTTTGTATCCCTGATTGCCCCTACACCGAAGAGATGAGTAATGTTGATAATTCCCAGGCCGCGAATCTCCATATGATGGCTGGAAACACCTGCTCCCTTACCCATTAAAATATTGCCGCTGACCCTTCTGATCTCCACTACATCATCCGCAACCAGCCTATGCCCCCTCTCAACCAGGGCCAGTGCAGCTTCACTCTTTCCCACACCGCTGGCGCCCTGTATTAAAATACCAATCCCGAATACCTCCACTAAGACACCATGGACAGAGCTTTTAGGCGCAAAAACATTGCTTAATACCCGGATCAAACGGGTGGTGAATTCCGATGAATCCAGCTCAGTCTGCAGAACAGAACAGCCGGATTTTCCGGCTAAAGAGGAAAATGCTGTAGTCGGATCAAGCCTGCAGCTAAAAATACAGCAGGGAATTTCACAGGAAAAGAGCTTTTCCAGAGTATCAGTTTTATTCTCCTGCTCGAGCTTTATAAGATAAGCATGCTCGCCTCTGCCGAAAATCTGAATGCGCTGAAAGGCAAAATTTTCATAGAAACCGCTTAACTCCAGACCCGGCCGGTTGATTTCCGGAACTTTAATCTCTCGGACCAGGCCGGTGCGTCCCTCCAGGCATTTCAGCTTTAAAGCCTCATTCTCCTTAAGGTCCAACTGTAATAAATCAAGAACAGTAAACTTGGTCATAAAATATAAGGACTACAATTCTTCTTTTATATTTTCAGTAGTGCGCATGCTCTCAAGCCCCTTATGCTCCTGAATTTTATTTTTTTCTCTGGTTATTTTCACTTCGATTTTATCAAACATCCTGTCAATCCCTTTAAAAATATCAAAATCCTCCAGCCCCACATGGGTCGGGTTTCCCCAACGGAAATTGATCATAACTTCAATTTTAAAACTGCTTCCCTCTTTACTTATAGTAAAGAGCATATTCACAACATATTCCCTGGCAAAATCCAAACGCGTCATTTTTTTTTCAATATAGGCCCGCATGGCATCGGTTACTTCAAGATGAATTCCCTTGATTTCAATATTCATAATACCTCCCGTAATTTAGTTTAGAGAATAAAATATCAAAATTGATTCTTAAGCTCCCGGTATATCACCTGCTGTAAGAACTCATTATATCTAATTCTTTTCTGTATTTAGCAATCGTCCTTCTGGCGATATTAACTCCTTTATTTTTCAGAATTTCCATGATAATTTTATCAGTAAAATTTTTATTTTTACCCTCAGCCTCAACTATCTCCTTGATCATTTGCTTCACGCCCTCTTTGGAGAAGCGTCTGCCCGCTACCCCGGTTCCGGGAACCGAATTGGTAAAAAAATATTTCAACTCAAATATCCCCCACTCGGTCTGAACATACTTGCCGTTAGTAACCCGGGACACGGTAGCCTCATGAACCCCGATCTCCTCGGCAATATCTTTAAGGGTTAAAGGGACCAAATATTTCGGCCCCCTTCTAAAGAAGCCTCTCTGGAACTCAATAATCGACCGGCAGACTTTAAGCAGAGTATCATTGCGCTGGTGAATGCTCCTAATAAACCAGCGCGCATCCTGCAGGCTATGTTGTACAAAATTCCTTAGCTCCTTTTTGCCTGCTTGTTTCTTCTTCTCCTTGAAATCAGCATAAAATGGATCTATACCCAGTACGGGTATCTCTTCGTCATTGAGAATTAAAACGAACTCCCCATCCTTCAATTTAACCATTACATCCGGTATCACATGTCGGACAGGCTCAACAGAGTAGTTCCTTCCCGGCAGAGGATCCAGCTTTCTGATAAACCCCAGGATCTCCATAATTTCTTCTTCACTCTTGTGCATAGCTCTGGCTATATCTTTATACTTCTCTTTTTCCAGCATCTTGAGATGGAGTTCTACGACCTCATAACTGCCGGGCAAGGCTTTAGTATGGTTCTCAATCTGTATTAACAGAGATTCCTGATAATCCCCGGTACATACTCCTACCGGATCAAACTTGCTGATCAGGGCTTTCATTTCTTCCAGGATCTTCAGCTCACTCTCTTTAACCAGACTTTCGGGGGGTTCAATATGGAAACCATTGTCATCAAGATTCAAGATTAAGAGCTCTCCGACCCGGTAATATTCCTTATTAAGTGGCTGCAGCCGCAATTGCCAGAGCAAATGATCATGCAGGGATTCGACACGGGTTAAGACCCCCTCAATGAAATTACGCTTACTGTCCTCTGTGTTATCTCTTTTTCTTAAGCTATATCCCGGATCAGATGAGTTATCAAAAAAATCATAATCATCCTTGAACTCGCCGGCTTTTTCATCCAGTGAGACTAAAGAATTATCCTCTATCATCTCCAGGGCTGGATTCTTCTCCAGCTCATCCTGAATGGATGTTCTAAGCTCCTGCAAAGGCAGGGCCATTATCTTGATCGCCTGATAGAGCTGTGGGGTCATTTTTAAGCGCTGTTCCTGCCTGATTACAGGTTTCTGATACTGCAACCTAACCTCTCCTCTTCCTTCAATATTAATTGTTAGCTATCCGACTGCCGCTTGTCAATATCTACATTTGAAAATCATGGCCCAGATATACACGGCGGGCTGTATCGCTCTGCAACAGCTCATCTTTTGATCCGCGCACCACTATCTCTCCCAGGTTGATTATATAAGCACGGTGGGTGATTTCCAGAGTGTCGCGTACATTATGATCAGTAATCAGCACCCCGATGCCACGGCTGGAGAGATCCTTCACAATCCTCTTTATTTCATAGACAGCAATAGGATCAATGCCCGCGAAGGGCTCATCAAGCAGCAGTATTTTCGGCTCTATAGCCAGGGAGCGGGCTATTTCAGTTCTTCTCCGTTCACCGCCGGAGAGGGTAAAGGCTTTCTGCCTGCGCAGGTGTTCTATTCCCAGTTCCTGAAGGAGCTGCTCGAGTTTTTCCCTTTTCTGTAGTGTTGTTATATCTCTCCTGGTTTCCAAAACCGCCCAGATATTTTTTTCTACAGTTAATTTCCGAAATACTGAAGGCTCCTGGGGCAGATAGGCAATTCCGGCCTGGGCGCGTTTATACATGGGCAGGCTCGAAATATTGCTGCCGTTCAAATATATCTTTCCTGAAGTTGCTTTAATAAATCCGACGATGATATAAAAAACCGTTGTTTTACCGGCGCCATTCGGCCCCAGAAGGCCGACTACTTCACCAATCTCCATGGTAAAACTGACATCCTTAACCGCTTCTTTGCGGCCAAAGCTCTTGGCCAGACCCTCAACCCTCAAAGTTCCCCTGTTATTCACCTTTCTCTCCGCTTTGCTCTTCCCCATTGGCCTCATAAACATTCCCTCGTATATTTCCTTCCAGCCTGATCTTATCCTTCTTCAGATCTATATAGATCTTCGATGCCTGGTATTCATCCCCCTTCCAGTAGACAATGGGCATGCCTGCCAGCTCAAGCTGCTCCTCTTCCCGCAAATAACGCGCATACTCTCCCCTGCAGACCAGATCTTTTTTTAAAATGCGTACTCCAAGCTGAATGATGCTTTCATCCCGTTCCTCCCAATGCTCAATAAACCCCCCTTTGACAACTATTTCATTCTGCTTATCAGCCATAACAGCGTTTCCTTTGATGCGCACAACTTTTTTTCGTCTATTATAGAAGAGCTCATCAGCGAAAAGTTCGATTCCCTTCTTATTGTTCAACACCTTCACCCTGCCACGGCAATGAGCAAAGATAAAATCTTCACCATAAAGCTCAATGACATCGGCAAAAATCCAGTTATCCTCGGAGAGCAGCTCAGCGCTGCCGGTGAGAATAATCCGCTCCCTGCCCTCGGCCATTACCGATTCCATACTGTTGGCGGCAAAAGAAAAGGTCTCAGCAATTATCTGCCCGGGAAAGAGCAGAAACAACAGGCAGAATAAGATCTCTGCGTACAGGCCTTTACTGATCTTCTTCCCAGACATAGCTCCCCTTAACCCCTTTGAAAAAATGTATTTTCTTTTCTCTGAAATTCGCATTAAACCCTCTGCCCTGTAGAAATGAGCCGTCATCTTTTTTTATAACAATCAGTTCATCCTCATCAGAATAGAGATTCTTTCCCTCTTTCTCCCAGGTTAGTTCTTCAGCCAGAATCCCTGCCTCCTCATTATATGAGTATAGATATATTGAACCGGAAATCGAGGCTTTTTCATTATCAGAGTACCACACTGCGCGCTCCGCCCAGCCCTCCGTAAGCAGACCGCCGTCCACCGCATACTCCTTAAGGTATAATCCCCATAAAAAGGTGCCCTTCTCCCGGCTGAAAACCTCTGCCCGTTCAGCTTCGAGAACCACAACGCCCTTGTCCTCTGAAACAATGGTGTGTTTAAAATTGATCAAAATGGTTTCCGGGGTCTTCTCAAGCAGCTCTTCAGCCATCTGCGCCTCCCGGTAATCGAGACTGCAATTTACCAGCAACAGAAGAAAGAGAAGCGGATAAAGGCTTGGCGTAAGATCTCTTTTTCTACTCATTCCGGTTAATGCAGGCGGCTATAAAGCTGGAGAATAGCGGATGAGGGTCAATGGGTTTGGACTTGAACTCCGGATGGAATTGAACCCCCAGCCCCCAGGGATGTTCGGGCCATTCGATCGATTCAACCAGTAACGAGTCGGCCGTAAAACCGCTTAAGATGAGACCAGCCTGCTTCAAGGCCTCCTTAAAAATTGAAGAAACCTCATATCTATGACGGTGGCGTTCATATATTATCTTGCGGCCATAGGCTGCATTTATGAGCGTATCCTCTTCCAGCCGCGATTCGCTCCTTCCCAGGCGCATGGTAGCGCCGAAGGTCTTAATATCAACCTGCTCTGCCAATAAACTTATAACAGGGTATTCTGTTTCCTGATCAAACTCCGTTGAGTTGGCTCCGGCAAGAGCCAGTACATTTCTGGCATACTCGATAACCATGACCTGCATTCCCAGACAGATACCGAAACAGGGCAACCCCTGAATACGGGCATAGTTTGCAGCCGCTATCATACCCTCAATGCCTCTATGGCCAAAACCACCGGGAATGAGAATGCCGGCTACCCCTGCCAGATCAGAATTTTCTGCCGGGATTCCTGCTATCCGATCGGAATCAATCTTAACTAATTCTATTTTCACCTTATTGGCAATACCGCCGTGATAGAGGGATTCATAAATAGATTTATAAGAATCCAGAAGTTCAATATACTTGCCGACTATGCCGATTTTCACTATGCGCTTTGCATTACAATAGGTTTCCACCATTCTGCTCCAGGCGGATAAATCACCCGGCGGAGATTTCAGCTTCAATTTATCAATGACAATAGTATCCAGGTTTTGTTCAGCAAAGATCAGGGGTATTTCATAGATTGTAACCGGCACATCGTAGGCGGAAATAACGGCCTCTTCTTCTACATTTGTATAAAGAGATATCTTCCTTTTTAAACTGCTGTTTAAAGCCATTTCAGCCCTGCAGAGTAGAATATCCGGCTGAATACCAATTTCCCTTAAGGATCTTACCGAATGTTGAGTCGGCTTGGTCTTTAACTCACCATCTGCAACACTTGGCACCATGGTAAGGTGTATAAAAAGCACAGCCTCGCGGCCCAGGTCATGAATGAATTGCCTGGCTGCCTCTAAAAAGGGAATGGATTCAATATCACCCACGGTGCCGCCAACCTCAACAATGGTTACATCCACCCCCTCCTGCTCTCCTATATTAAATATTCTCTTTTTAATCTCATCTGTTATATGGGGAATGACCTGAACTGTACGTCCCAGGAATCTTCCTTCACGCTCCCTGCGAATAACCTCCTGATATACCTGGCCGGTAGTTATTGAATTTTCCCTGCTTAAAGTAGCGGAAGTGAAACGCTCGTAATTCCCCATATCAAGATCAGTCTCGGCGCCATCATCTGTTACAAAAACCTCACCATGCTGGTAGGGATTCATGGTACCGGCATCTACATTTATATAGGGATCAATCTTCAGCAAACGGATACTAAGACCCCTGCTCTCTAGAAGATTACCAATAGATGCGGAAGCGATTCCTTTGCCCAGGCCGGAGCATACACCGCCGGTTACAAAAATATACTTGCTCATCTATTTTTAAGACTATTAGATACCGGGGGGAGATGTCAATTAACTAAGCAATATGATCACCGGAGGAAGCCTTTTATGACAGTCGATGACCGCTCCGGAGATACTACATTATATAACCATGTTCCCTTTCCATGTCGAGGAACATAATCTCTGAATAAGCCGGATCTTTGTCCTGATAAAAATGCGGGCAATCAGGATGTTCACTGACTACCTTCTCACTGGCTACAATGGGTGCATCCAGGCGAACAGCAAGGGCAAGACCATCGCTGGGCCGGATCTCCATTCGATGACGTTTAAACCCCTTTTTGTAAACCAGTCGGGCAACATAGCTCTTATCCGGGGCAAGATCATATATCTCCAGCCTCTCTACTTTGAAGCCATGTTTTATTAGAAAATTGGAAAGTACATCATGGGTCAGGGGGCGCGGCGGGAAAACCTCCTCCATTCTTATAATAATGGCACTGGCCTCAAAAGGCCCTATCCAAATAGGAATGAAGCGGTCTCCGCCTGCTGTTTTAAGGATTGCTATAGGCATACGCGTTTTCTGGTCAAGTGCGATTCCCTTAATTTTGAGGTTAATCATTGCTGCTCTCCAAATATTTGCTGTTCTATTAGTAATATAGCCCGTTAAAAAGAAAAAACCGTTAAAAACATTTTAAATTTCAAGCTGAACACTGCTATTGATACTAATCGAAAAAAAACTCAAATCACCTGCACTTATGGTCCGCCGGCTGTTCCACCGGTGAAGAACCCTACTGGACGAAGTCATCTGCTTTTTTCCGGATCTCAGGCATATCTTTGTCTTTTATAATCCGCTTACGGATGAAGTTAACCCCAAAACCCAGTGCTATACCGGTTATTCCTGAAAGCACTTTAACTGCCTCTCCCGCTCCTGGCAATAAATATGCAGCAGCATAATAAAAAGGGAAAAAGAGCAGCAGGGGCAGAATAAGAACCATAAAACCGCTCCATACGGCTCTGCCGGCGTCCAGGTACACCTCAACCAGATCTCCCTTTTTTAAAGATAGACTCCTGCTGTTCAGGGCCTGAAAGACCCGACCCTGCTTATCACCGGCACATCCCCCACCGCAGGACCTGCATTTTTCAGTATCCACACATATTACCGTGATCAGGTTACCCTCTACTTTATCTACTATTCCTTTTTCAACCACTCGTTCCCCCCTCACAGCCAATCCGAATCCTTTCTATACTTAGCGCCCGGCCCTGTTCATCAAGCTCCATAATTACACCCTGAACTTCCAGCTGCTGCCAGGCCTCTCTGGAAAGCTCATGAACCTGGGTCAGAAACTTTCTTATCTCAATTTCTGAGTCAAGACCTCCCACTGAATTAAGGCTCCCTGTTCTTCCCGCTGAAGTTATTACTGCTGTGCCTCCGGGTAAAATATGTTCATCAGCGGTAATCGCCTTGGTATGACTACCGATAACCGCAGAGACCTTTCCATCTACATGGTAAAACATGGTATATTTTTCAGCTGTAGTTGCAGCATGAAAATCAATAATAATTGTCGGGGTTACCTCGGAGATCTTCTTTATCAGGTAAGAGACCAGCAGGTATGGATTATCAAGATGAACACGCCTGAACCCCGACTGGCCGAGCAGAGAAATCACTCCGATCTGCCGCTCACCCCTGGTATAGATCATCCAACCCCTGCCCGGATTGCCGTATGGATAATTTGCCGGCCGTAAAATGTAAGCTGCTCTGGGAATATGAGGCACCATATCCTTTTTGTAATAGATACACTCTCCGGCAGTGATCACATCTATGCCCATTTTATGCAGATATATAGAATGATTCCTGCCAATGCCGAAACCACCGGTAGCGCCCTCGCCATTGCCTATCACAAAATCTATTTTATTGCTCTTTATAAATGATGGGAGGAGTTTCTTTATGCAAAAGATACCGGATTTCCCGACAATCTCACCTATATAAAGTACTTTGAATACATTCATAATCTTCTGCACAAAAGATAACAAAATTACTATTAATTGGAAAGCTTAAAATAACCATTGGAATTGCTACCCTTGCGTCACGATGCTACGTACTCTTATTGACAACATCACCATAATTTGTTACTTTCTGCTCTAAGCCCGGATGGTGAAATTGGTAGACACGCTAGGTTCAGGGTCTAGTGGGGGTTACCCCGTGAAGGTTCAAGTCCTTTTCCGGGCA
>Ga0114923_10001324_pt1 | contig 17265 bp, 17 predicted proteins | sample SumtaG_FD_89578 | JGI IMG/M metagenome (GOLD analysis project Ga0114923, IMG submission 89578) | Deep subsurface microbial communities from Indian Ocean to uncover new lineages of life (NeLLi) - Sumatra_00157 metaG | ecosystem: Environmental > Aquatic > Marine > Oceanic > Sediment | place: near...
CACTGAGGAATATTCGACATCTTTGCAAAAACAAATAAACATTTTGCGAAAACGAAAAACCGCCGGAAAAGCTTTTGAAGCAGAAAAGAAGGCCATAAAAGAAAACAACAAATTATTAACCACGTTGGAGGGTCACGGGCGCACCGTTTTCAAAAGTATTTTTGACAGCGGTAAAAATACTTTTGAAAACCTCACTAAAATTCTCAAAGAAACTCTGATTGAGGCTCTATTTCAATTGACTTTGAAAAAATGGATAGTAAATATTGCGACTAACATTGTTGGTGGTACTGGTATTGGTGGCACTGCTATCGGTGGTGGTGCTGGTGGCGGCATCGGTGGCATTGGCAACGTGATCACTAGCGGGGTAGATGTTTTCACGGGGTGTGGTGGGGTAGCGGGCAGTTTGATAACATCACAAATTGGCTCTCAACTAGGTTTATCGACAGCTATTTCAGGACCGGTACCATTAGGAGGGACATCATTAGGGTTTGCCCCTACAACACTCGGTCTCGGAATAGGTGGTGCCGTCACGGGAGGTGCTCTTGGTGCCGGTATAGCTAGTTTAACCGGGGGTGATCCTACAGGAGGAGCAATTGGGGGTGCTGTTGCTGGTATTGGTGCTGCGTTAGCTGGGTTTACAGGGGGCTTATCCCTACTTATTTCTGGCTTGGGTGGCCTTCTTGGTGGAAAATTATTTGGTGGCGGAGAACCAGAAGAACCCAGATTCAGAGCTTTAACGACGCTAAGGCCTGGTGGTGGAACAACTTTCGGCGAAGTGACAACAAGCATACCGCTAATCGATGGTGAACGACCGGGAGTGGTCGCCAAAAGAATCGCACAAGCGCAATTTGAATCTTTGGAAAAACTCATGGATGCGACAGGTATCTTTTTCGGCGATCTTAATAAAGACGTTTTGCTTTTTAATGCCAATCTTCTTAATGCTACTGAGGCATCACTAAATGCTGAATTTTTTCAAAGTGTTGGAGAATTAATATCAATGGGGGTACTAGAGGGTGTCCCTACATCCTTAGCAAAATCGATAGAAGATGCCAGCGGCGGGGTAGAAATACAGCAGGCTGTCGATTCTTGGCTAGCTGCTAAGGATGTTTTACAGCGTCTTTTAGGTTCGTTAGTGGAAGCTGGACAGTCATCAATACCAATAACAGAAGAATCCCTTCAGACAATCAATGAACAATTCAACATTTTAGCTGAAAATGCTGGGGAATTTGGACTATCTTTAAAACCAATAACGAACATATTTGATACCACAAGAGATAGGTCTCTCGATATAGTTAGCAATCAGTTTGATTTGTTATCTGAAAAGTCTGAAGAATTCGGATTATCTCTAGAAACAATAACAGATGCGTATGCAAACATAACAAACAACTTAGAAATACAAACAAGTGACTTCATAGACAATATCAACATCGAAATTCAAAAGCTATCTGATCCTAATGGAGCAGCTTTGACTGCTCTAAGAAAGTGGCGTGATGAAGCAATCAAAGAGGTTGAATCTTTAGGGGCAGGTACTGCTGAAGTTATGGAATTATTTACATTAAGACAAAACAAGTTGTTGGCAGATCAGGCTCTAATAGCTGAACCAGAACTAGATGGGCAGCTAGAGAACTTAGGTGCAGAATTTATAGACAATATCAACACTACAATTCAGGAATTATCTGATCCTAATGGGGCAGCTTTAACCGCTCTAAGAAAATGGCGCGATAAAGCAATTCAAGAAGCTGAATCTTTAGGGGTAGGTACCATTGGGGTGCTACAGTTATTTTCGATCAGACAGAAAGCGTTAATTGTGGAACAAGCCCAAGAAAAAGAACAAGAAAGGGAGCAAGAACTACAAAACCAAGAGAGACATATGGAACAACTTGCAAAAGAAAGACAACGTGTTGTTTCCACATCGCTATCCTCATTACGAAAATCAATATCAAGTGAACGAAACCTTATTAAATCAGCAGCTAACGATATTGAAACTTCATTAAGTGCCACTAGAATAACACTTAGTACACTTAGCAACGCTATGGAATCCCTAAGCGACACAAGCGTTGACACCACCAGTTTAGAATCAGCTACCAACCTTTTAGAATCAGCTATCGAATTCTCTAAAACCGGTGTTGATATTTCAACGTTTGAAGGGCTTGAAAAAGCCATAAACACTATGACAAATATAGAGGAAAATCTGTTCTCCTCTGTGGTATCTTTTGAAAGAGCCAGGGGTCAATCAAGAGGTCTTATACAGACGCTCATAACTGAAACCGAAAACCAATTAACTACTGAAGAAATGACACTAGAAAGCATGCAAGAATCACTCAATAGATTAGATTCCATTCTTCAGAAAAGCCAAGAACAAGTAGATATTCTTCGCGAAGTAGATACAAGTATCAAATCTGTGTCCAATGCTTTAACAACACTTGGTTTTGCTGTCTCTAGTGCTGGCGGAACTTTCAACATTCCATCTTTTGCAACCGGAACAAATGTTGTACCATTCGATACTGTTGCACAGGTTCACAAGGGTGAACGTATCATTCCTGCCGCTGACAACAGACAGTTAATGCGTAATATTGGTAATGAGCAAACAATTGTCAAAGAAATCAATGCTATGCGAAAAGATTTAGCAGCATTAATGACCCCTATAGCTCTCAATACTGGAAGAGTACGACGCATTACCGAGCGTCATGATTCAGAAGGTGTACCACCACAAAGGATACCCGCATAAAAATAATTATCTCTGTTGCAACCGTTGCATTAGGTGAAGTTTAAACCTATAATATCTTTATTTAACATGAACATGAAAGGATTTGCATAATGGCAATAACACCACTTCAACTAGCATCAAGCAAAAGTCAACCAACGGAGATTTCCAATGACAAAGCCGACGCAACTGTTGCGTATAGCAATGCAACTGTTGCGTATAGCAATGTCAGTAGTGAAACGAGTACATTAACAACACCAAGAACCAATGGCTGCTGGCATAATTGGTTATTCCCCAATCGAAAAACTACAGAAGGAATCACATAATGGCAATAACACCACTACCTACAGCACCAAGCAGAAGCGATCCGCCAGATGTATTCAGCAGTAGATCCGATGCGTGGGTGGCTGCATTGCCACCGTGGACCGATGAAGTTAACGCCCTGGCTGTTGATGTAGATGCCGACGCAACTAGCGCGTCTAGCAGTGCCGCCAGTGCGTCTAGCGATGCGTCTGATGCTGCTGCGAGTGCCGCCAGTGCTTTAGCTGCTCCCGGCACAAACGCCACCTCAACCAACTCTGTGACTATTGGGTTAGGCTCCAAAGCTTTCACCGTGGAAACCGGCAAAGATTTTGTTATTGGCATGATCATGATTGCTGTTGATGATGCAGCACCAACGACAAACACCATGACCGGCGGTGTCACAAGCTACAATCCGGGAACCGGCGCATTGGTACTCGATATTGTAGATATTACTGGTTCAGGGACAATATCAGCTTGGACAATCTCAATATCTGGTCGTGCGGGATTGGATGGGGGTTCAAACATTGTGCTCGACACGACACCGCAATTTGGTGGTCCTGTTGATGGTCAAGATTTTGAAGTATCAAAAATCAACCTAAAAGATTACGGCGAACTCACAAACGCAATCGGGAGCATTGGCGGCGGAACCCAAGATATTGATTTAACGCTTGGCAATAGTGTTAGTGCTACTGTTGACACGTCCACCACTACATTTACGTTCAGTAACCCCACCGAAACAGGCAAAACTTGCACATTAACATTGACATTGGTTAATGGTGGCTCCCAAACCGTAATATGGCCCACATCCGTAGCATGGCCATCAGAAGTACCTACATTAACTACAGACGGTGTAGATATTCTCATATTTGTTACAATTGATGGTGGGGTCATATGGAGAAACCTATCAGTTTTAAGTTTTCCTGCCGGACCTGGATTCGATTTATCAACACTGTCAGCAGTACAGGTGACTAAATCAGTCACCACTGAGGATACCGCCCCTACCGGAATTGCTTTCAATAATGATGGCAGTAAAGTATTCATGGTGGGTCAAAACAATGATTCCATCTACGAATATAATCTAACTGCCCTATTTGATTTATCGACAATCTCAGCAGTACAGGTAACGAAGTCTGTGACATCAGAGGATACCTCCCCTCAAGGAATAGCTTTCAACAATACCGGCAGTAAGATATTCATGGTAGGTGATACCAATGACTCCATCTATGAATACAATCTAACTACCCCATTCGATTTATCAACATTGTCAACAGTGCAAGTTACTAAATCCATTACATCAGAAGATACAATACCGCAAGGGATTGTGTTCAATGATACCGGTAGCAAGATTTTCATGGTTGGTAATGCCAATGATTCAGTATACGAATACAATCTAACTACCCCATATGACCTATCAACATTGTCAGCAGTTCAAGTTACTAAATCTGTGGCATCAGAAGATATAACCCCTGCCGGAATCGCTTTCAATAAAACCGGAAATAAACTATTCATGGTTGGTGGAGATAATGATTCAATCTATGAATATGACCTAACCACATCATTTGATCTATCAACACTGTCGGCAGTGCAAGTTACTAAATCAGTCACCACTGAGGATACATTCCCTAAAGGAATAGCTTTTAAAAACGATGGAAGCAAAATATTCATGATCGGATCTGCTAATGATTCAATCTATGAATATGATCTAATATTCATTGGGTACGATTTAAATAATTTATCAACAGTTCAAGTGACAAAGTCTGTTGCCACTGAGGATACCGCCCCTACTGGAATTGCTTTCAATAATGATGGCAGTAAAGTATTCATGACGGGGTTTGGCAATGCTTCAATCTATGAATATAATCTAACTACCCCATATGATCTATCAACATTGTCAGCAGTACAGGTGACTAAGTCTGTTACATCAGAAGATGTTAACCCTTTCGGAATTGTATTCAATGATACCGGCAGTAAGATTTTCATGGTTGGTAATGCCAATGCTTCAATCTATGAATATAATCTAAGTACCCCATATGATCTATCAACATTGTCAGCAGTGCAGGTGACTAAGTCTGTTACATCAGAAGATGTTGCCCCTAGAGGAATAGCATTCAATGATACCGGCAGTAAGATTTTCATGGTTGGGATTGGCAATGATTCTATCTATGAATATAATCTAAGTATCCCATATGATCTATCAACATTGTCAGCAGTGCAGGTGACTAAGTCTGTTACATCAGAAGATGCTGGCCCTAGCGGAATAGCATTCAATGATACCGGTAGCAAGATTTTCATGGTTGGGGTTGGCAATGATTCTATCTATGAATATAATCTAAGTACCCCATATGATCTATCAACATTGTCAGCAGTGCAGGTGACTAAATCAGTCACCACTGAGGATACAACACCGCAAGGGATTGTGTTCAATGATACCGGTAGCAAGATTTTCATGGTTGTACAGGATAATGATTCCATCCATGAATACAATCTCTAAAATTAAAATATTCCCATCCATAATCTAACAAAATAATACCAGGATTAAAACCATGGATACACATACTGAAAATCCAACAGATTCAGATACTGTAAAGGAACCTATCCTTAACTTACCCGAAACAATTACCAAATGGGATATTAAAGAACTCGAATTCTCTACAAAACTCGAAACAGAGAAAATACGTGGAGAAATCAAGGAGCTTGAAGCGTCTACAACACTCGCTATCAAAGAACTCGAGGCATTTACCAAGCTGGAAATGGAGAAAATACGTGGAGAAATAAAAGCTCTCGCAGCATCCACAACTATTGCCATCAAGGATCTTGAATCTTCTACAACGCTTGCTATCAAGGATCTTGAAGCCTCCACTAAACTTGAATTGGAAAAAATACGTGGAGAAATCAAGGAACTTGGAGCATCTACAACGCTTGAAATAGGTAATTTAGGCAAAGAAATGGAGAAATCAAACAAAGAAATGTTAAAATGGATCATTGGTGTGATAGTAGCACAAGGAAGCTTCACCATAGCTATTTTGAAATTCTTTTAAAATATATCAGGCAGTAAACCAACAATTGCACGCCTGGCCTAGATAAAACATTCACAGATTGGACCCGTCAATGATCCAATCTGTGAATGCGCAAAGTGTGTACTTTGACAAAAATAACTCAGGGATAGCCAATTCTAATGCAAAAGATCAAGAAAATACACATTATAAAGATTATAGCCTGTGTTCTGCTAGTAGCAATTGGGGTGATCTCCGGGGATACACGTGCTGAAGGAATAGTCAGCACCAAAATTTCAATATCCGCCATTACAACCGCTAATGCTTATTTTAACTATGGGGTTCGTCTTTCCAAGCAAGGTAAGCATGAGCAAGCTATAGTTTACTTCCAAAAAGCCATTTCTTTAAACCCTGATAGCGTAAGAGCCCACCGTAACATAAGCGATGCTTACATGGATTTGGGCAAACATGATCAAGCTGGCATTTCTATGCAGAAAGCTCGTAACCTTGATTACTTGCTAATCAAAAGAAATCATGCTCGTGCTAATCCAAAAGCAGACAAAGCAGATAAAGTCACATTTTGGGGGATTGCAAAGATGTTAGGCATAGGTTTTGTAATTTGGCTGGCGATCTCAGGAGCAGAAAAGAAACGCCGCCGCAGTATTGGAGAAACACTTGATACTGCTAATACTCTCGGAGATATATTTTTTAGTGGGCCATGCGGTGGTGGAGCATGTGGTGGTGGAGCATGCGGTGGTGGTTGATCAGGAACAACAAACCCGTTTCAGCACTCACTTGCTGATGTCGGCGGGGTTCACCATAACTGTTATGAAATTATTTTAACACAGAACACATTGGGATTTTAAACTATGAGCATCATGCCGTTTGACACAGCCGAATATATCGAAGAATTGAAAATTTCCGGTGTACCAGAAGAACATGCTAAAGTTCAAGTAAAACTATTGGTTAAAGCTCTGAAATCTGAGGATATTGCCACTAAGTGGGATATAAAATCTATTGAAGCTTCCACAATAATTGAAATTGAGAAAGTGCGTGGAGAGATAAAAGCTCTTGAAACTTCCACAACTGTTGCTATCAAAGAACTTGAAACTTCCACAACTGTTGCTATCAAAGAACTTGAAACTTCCACAACTGTTGAGATTGGAAAAGTGCGTGGAGACATTAAAGCTCTTGAACTATCTACAACACTTGCCATCACGGATCTTGGAACGTCTACTAAAATCAGCATTTCAGAATCAAAAACAGAAATTATCAAATGGATGACAGGCATAGTAATGGCTCAGATTGGGCTCATAATAGCTGCTATTAAATTACTCCAACCATGATACACAGGAGGGGATATACTTTGAAAGGAATGACTCGGGGAGAACTAATTCTAATCGAGATGTTCTAATAATTTATTATCCCTGATGTCGGTAAAACGATCAAAGAAACTTAATTGCAGCAATTACTAAACCTATGCCGCCAATCTGCCATTTTATCATTCTCAGTTCCATTTCGGTAATTTTGGATTCTAATCTGACAATAGCCCCTGTAAACTTGGATTCTATATTGTCAATTTTAGAATCTAATCTGACAATAGCCCCTGTGAGATTAGATTCTATTTTGCCCATTTTAGATTCTAATCTGACAATATCCTCTGTAAGCTTGGATTCTATTTTGTCCATTTTGGAATCTAATCTGACAATATCACCTGTGAGATTAGATTCTAATCTCACAATGGCCCCTGCGAGCTTGGAATCTATACTGTCAATTTTAGATTCCAATCTGACAATAGCCCCTGTAAACTTGGATTCCAATCTGACAATAGCCCCTGTAAACTTGGATTCCAATCTGACAATATCCTCTGTAGTTGCCAAATTATTAGAATCAAAAGCCTCTAACAATGCTTTAGCTTGCAATCTGGCGTCACCTTCTGGAATACCCATATCAACTAAAGATTCCGAATAACTCAATGCATCAAACATAATTAATTTCGCTCCCTTAAAAACATGGGTCAAAGAAACTTAATTGCAGCAATTACTAAACCTATACCACCAATTTGCCATTTTATCATTCTCAGTTCCATTTCGGTAATTCCAGTCTTTAGTTCTGCAATATCAGCCTTTGTGCCAGCCCTTAGCTCTGTAATATCAGCTTTCAGCTCTGTAATATCGGCTTTCGTACTAACCCTTAGCTCTGTAATATCGGCTTTCGTACTAACCCTTAGCTCTGTAATATCGGCTTTCGTACTAACCCTTAGCTCTGTAATGTCGGCTTTTGTTGCCAAATCATTAGATTCAAAAGCTTTCGACATCACCTTGGCTTGTAGTTTTGCTTGATCTTCTGGAACGCCTATGTTTACCAAAGATTCCGAATAGCTCAATGCATCAAACATGATGGTTTTCACCTCAAATTCAATAGTGAACCCTACTAGAAATTTATACCACCACCGAAAATATGCTAGATTTTACGAGTTTGTAAGGATGCATGCTAGGTTGTGCAATAGGTGCAGGGGGAACAAGCGGCATAGGGGGACGAGAAGATAGTGATTGCACATGCAAACTTGTTCTGCATGAATTCGCACGGGCTTTAGGTGATATACGAGTATACACAGGTTTGTGTTTTCTCAACCAAATTTCAATTTACAAGACCTTTTGTCTCTAATCCATCATCCGCTTTGCACAAAATATTTGCAATATGTTGACCCAATAGCCTGCTCGCTTCACTCGTTGTACTATTGTGTAAAATGAAATTCAAGGTATTCGCACAAATCGCACCTTGAGACAATTCTGTATCGTCTGTCAACAAAACAATTTCCGTTTTTGGATAATACGATTCAATCCTAATCTTGGCCGTCATGCCACTACCTAAATATTCAAATAAATGAAGGTCAACGCCCCGTGTGATTAAAAGACGTTGACCATACAACACCATAGACCATGCACACATATAAAGGATTGAATTAAATATGGCACAAGGCACATGGTTACGCCACTATGTACCACCCGTGTGAACGCATATAAAGGAATGAATTAAATATGCTACAAGGCACATGGTGGCGTAACCTGCATCACCAGCACACGGTGATATATCTGGCTTGGCTAACCGGCGACAAAACGATAAATCAAGTACTTACACAAGGTGTTCCACGTTCATAACTCATAACATCAGTTACCTCCTTGTTTGATAACGGCGAATGATTTCGCATCTAATTTAACAAAAATCACAAGGAAATTCTACTAAAAAAAGCTGACACCGCCTAGCTCTAATTAAACGATGCCAGCCCTACGCTCTCACGCGGCGAAGGAGTAACCAAGTCCGCATGAGGCGTATTCTGTATCAGCAACGTGCGGCATATGGGCGTACACCACGCACTGCTGCTGCTGAAAATAAAGCTACCACTGCCAGATTAACAGTGGCAACCCTATATCACTGTGCGAAAAAGGAGTTTCAAGTCTTAGAAACACAGTGATATACCCGATCAGAATTCTATGAAAATTGATACAATTTTGAAAACAAAACCTAAACCCAATAATACCGTTAACAGCAACAATATCATCATCATAACATATCTGATTAGAAATTCACACGGATTTTCCCACTGATGCTATGGGATGTGAAATCAGGCCGCACACCAAGATCATAATCCATACTGAGGACATAAACACCGTCGTCACTCGCATAATCAACACCAGTGCCAATGATTGCACCAAGCGCGGCAGGTTTTGGCGCACTACCGGTAGCAAGAACTGCACCAGTGCTTACCCACGATGATGTCACTTCTGCTCTTTCCTGGAGAACATCCCAATCTGCAACCAAACGCAATTCGGGCATAAAAACACCACCACCCGTATCAACTCTGGTATTTATAGTAACACCAGCTTTAATACCAAATAAATCAATGCTATCAGGGTTGACATTTAGAGCACCGGGACCATTTTCAGTATAGCTATCAGGGTTGACATGCGAATAAGCTGCTGTCACCTGGGGAGTAATTGACCACGTAGCCTTATCCATAGGCATGCCGACACCAAGGCTGGCTGAAAAAATACCAGTATCATAGCTACCCGATGCTGTACCACCGGCTAAAGTAGTACGCGAAGTATCACTTGCACCATGGGCATAAGCAACAGACCCATTAATAAAATGATTGTCCCCAAACATCGTACCATAAATGACCCCCTGATATTGATCGGTATCAGTTTGCGAATTGGCAACACTTTTGCCTTCCACATCAATAGCAGAATAGTTAAAAGCAACACCGATCATCATATCATCGCCAATCTTACGGTCAAATCCAAGCGCAACACCATGAACATTCGCATCATAGCCAGCAACACCATCGCGCGTTCCCATGTTGGAATCAGAACCAAATACTTGGAGCCAATAACCAGAATCCAAAGCAGAACTACCAGAACTTATACCATTGTCGCCTAATATAGCCAAAGAATATTTGTTCAACCCATACTTCCCAGAATTGGCGACAAGATTCTGCTGATGACCACCAATGACACTACTAGCAGAATTTATGCCTGCTGACGCAACCGCACCAATGGAACCAACATCAGTATTGAGTTTGGTACGCACTGCCGCAACTGTTGTCGCACCACTTGCAATTTCAGCCATGGCCGTATTGTATGCAGTTTTAAGTACAGGATCAGAAGCAAATGCAAACCCTGTACTGATCACCATCAATTTGTCAGCTTTGGACAACCCAACTTCAGATTTCAAAACCCCAGAATTGGCAATATCAACAATAGTGCCAGATATTTCATCCTCTGAAAGCCCATGAGCTGCAACTTTCATAGCCGAAGCAGAAACACCTGCAACACTCAGGAAACTATTATCAACATCATCCTGAGTGGCCAGTACCGCGTCAGCAGCAGCAACGCCAGCAACCAATACATCACCAACGGCAACGACATCATCTGGACCAGCCAATACTTCAGCAACACCTTCAGTAGCAGCAGCCAATAATTGACCCTCAACAATGACATCATCCGCAGTAGCCAATACCGCATCAGCAGCAGCAACGCCAGCAACCAATACATCGCCAACGGAAACAACATCATCCGCAGTGGCCAGTACCGCGTCAGCAGCAGTAACGCCAGCAACCAATACATCGCCAACGATAACAACATCATCCGCAGTGGCCAATACTTCAGCAACAGGAGCTTCAACAGCAGCAACCAATACATCACCAACAGCAACAACATCATCCTCAGTAGCTATTCTTGTTTCAACCTTAGCAACTGAACGTGTTAAAAGTTGACCCTGCATAATAACCCCATCGTCACCGACTGTTGATGCGGGAACAGCGGCAACAGCAGGACTTAATTCTTGACCAACAACAACAACATCATCTGGACCAGCAAACACTGTGTCAACAGCGGCAACAGATGGCGTTAATACTTGACCCTCAATAATAACATCATCCAGACCGGCTTTTACTTCAGCAACTCCGGTAACTCCGGTAACAGCAGGAACAGCAAGAACAGCAGGAACTTCGGCAATATAGTCCATATCACCCACATCACCAACAGCAGGAACAGCATCAATTCCAGGAACAGCAGGAATAGCAGTAACAGCGGCAACAAATGCTGTTGTAATTTCACCAAATGCAACAGCATCATCCGCAGTTGCATAAACTGTGGGAACAGCGGCAACAGATGGCGTTAATACTTGGCCAAGCACAACAATATCACGTGATATTGCCACTACCTTATCAACACCAGCAATTCCAGGAATTAAAGCATTGGCTAAAGTAGAACCCGTAGCAAATTCTGCATCAATTTTGGCAACACTCATAGCCATCACTTGACCCAAAACAATAACATCATCAGGACCAGCCAGTATTGCATCAGAAAAAACAACAGGAATTAGAATATCGCCAATAGCAACAACATCATCCACACCTGCTAATACCGCGTCTTTGGCAGTAATGGATTTGCTCAATACTTGACCTTCCACAATAAAATCCTCGGTACCTACCGTGCCGCTGACAGCAAGAGCCACTACTCTATCTTTAGCAACAACAGCATCCACCAATATCTGACCCAAAACAATAACATCATTTGGACCAGCCAATACTGCGCTAGTACCTTCAACAGCAATGGTCATTACATCGTCAACAGCAACAACATCAAGTACACCTGCCAATTCTTCCATAACCGCAAGGCGAGCAGGCGTAATGATCTGATTAAGTAAAACAACATCATCCAGACCGGCCAATTCTTCAGTAACAGCATCAACAGCAGGCGTAATTACTTGACCAAACACAATGGTGTCATCTGGACCGGCAAATACCGCATCAGAAGCAAGAACACCATGAACAAGCACTTGACCCTCAATAACAACATCATCCGGGGTTGCCAATACTTCAGCAACAGCAGCAACAGCAGGGGTAATTACACTACCAAATTCAATAATTTCATTGCTGGAATCAGTGGTCCATTCATCATCCGCAGCCATAGATGCCCAATCAATATCCTCATTGACTGATACCACGCCATTAACATCAGTGAAGGTGACACTACCAGAACCACTGTTGCTGGTAGTGTCATCAACAGCAACAGTGATGCTTCCGCTGGCTGAAGTGGCAGTAAAAAGACCACTGGTGTCACTACCACCGGAACCACTAGCAGAACCAACACTTAACACACAGGCAACAGCACTAACAATGGCTACTTTTTTCGTACAATTCATAAAAATTTCATTCCTTTATATAAAAATAGTAAACTATGGGTACCCAAGAGTTGCCAATATATCACGGCCATTGTAAATTTGTCAACATGTTAAATCACATCACGCTTGCGGGTTCACCCATCATAAATATCAAGGGGACTAGCAAAGGGCATTAATACGTGGCGTTAAAGCAATCTATCCAATGCAGCAAGGACACCAACGGTAACAACCATCAGCCCACCCAATTTTATCGTCATGCGAGACTCAAGTCCTTTAAGGTCTGATTTTGTCACCAAATCTTCAAGTTGTATGTCACTGGCTTCCTTGAACGCTTCAGAAAAAGCTTCTGCTTGTTCGCGAGAAACACCAGACGCTTCTAGTCGTTTTGTAAATCTAAGTGTGTCGAACGTCATTGTTGCCATATTGATATACCACCTCAGTAGCTATGTTTCTCCAGTTAAAAATTAAATTTTTGCCCCATAGATATAACAAACACACGGGTAACCGTAGTCAATCTCGAATCTCTACACACTCGTAAATATCCTTTACCGAGAATGTTAAATCAATTGATCCAAAATGAACATCATCATCAAGACCATATGCCACATAACCCCAAACACCATTAACCCGCCGGTATACTTCCACGAGGTGCTTATGCTGTTCGATCATAACATACTCAACCAAGGATGTAATTTGCTTGTAAGTATACAGTTTAAATGATCGGTCATATTTAGCAGTCGCTGCTGATAATATCTCAATTATCATGATTGGTTTTTCCGTGTAATAATCATTGTGCTTACCAGATGTAATAATCATTGTTTTTATCACATCTGGTAAGCACATCAGGATAAAAATATTTACCCCCTGCTTTCACCTTAAAATCAGATTGGAAAACATCGCACGGCGTTTCTTTCAAATGACCCCTAATCCGCGAAGCCACATTTAGCGATAAATAATTATGGTTAGCACTTGCACCAACCATCGCATAAATTTGACCATCTATGTATTCATTCTTGAATTTTACGCAATTCTCCCCTCGCAAATAATCCTCTTCTGATATAAAAACCTGTTCTTTTCTAATTGGCATTTTAACTTAAAGACCTCGAAAAAAATCACCCCGTTTAAATCTTGACACCTAGCAAAAACTTAGAACTTCTGGGGATGGTTTGGTGTGTTTTTTCCCGACACTTTTCTAACTTTAAATCTCCATTAATAAAAGCAGCAATCATCCTCCGCGTTATTTCGGAAATTGTTGTTCCCTCCTTAGCAGCGCATTGCTTATAGTCCTCGTACATTGTCGCAGGAACTATAACAACTAAGTTTTTTTTTTACAATAAAATTTCATCATTAACCTCTTAATTAAATCCTAATTTTACTCAACATTGCCGTCAGGACAAAACCCAATAAATAATTGCAGCCACCAACAACGCCTTGAATACCTCATTTGCTAAATCATCCCCAATCTCTTCCATCGGGTCCAACGCAGATTTCTCATCCATAGCAAGCATTGCTAATTCATAATGACAAAACTCCTTAAGCTCTTTATCACCCATCACAAGCATTGCTGCTTCACTAACAGAATACCCTTTAAACTCTTCATCACCCATCGAAAATATAAATGAAATTTTTGAGCAGACTATATCAATAGGCAATCTTGCTTTACTGTCGTATTTGTTGTTTACTCTAATGATATGAATGCGTTGTTTTAAAGCGTCCAATCCTTCTAGCGTATGATACGCAGCAGGGTTACCGCTTCCCCAATCATCAATAACCGACACAATCTCTTCTACAGCCGCAACCGTCCCTGAATATATAACTACACCTTTCCATGTTCCGATGCCTCTAATCCCACGAAGTATATCCTCGACTTTGCTAAAGTCTAAAATTGTTTTATCTTTTATCATGTCGGCCATCATTCAAGGAAGCATGAAACGCAACAGAGCAAACATCACGCCCATGGTAGCAAAAGACATCCCCGCAACCCATTTGATGAGTTCGAGTTTTGTTTCTGAATTAGCAGCTATTAATCTAGATTCCATATTGTCCATTTTGGAATCCAAATTAACAATATCCCCTGTGAGCTTGAAATCTAATTTAACAATACTCCCTGTGAGCTTGAAATCTATACTGTCCATTTTAGATTCCAATTTAGATTCCATATTACCCATTTTGGAATCTAATTTAACAATATCCCCTGTGAGCTTGGATTCCAATCTGACAATAGCCCCTGTGAGCTCGGAACCCATATTGTCCATTTTGGATTCCAATCTAACAATATCCCCTGTGAGCTTGGATTCCAATCTGACAATAGCCCCTGTGAGCTCGGAACCCATATTGTCCATTTTGGATTCCAATCTAACAATATCCCCTGTAAAATTGGAACCCATAACAGTCATTTTAGCCTCTAATCTGACAATATCCTCTGTAGTTGCCAAATTATTAGATTCTAAAGCTTCTGACAAGCCTTTAGCTTGCAATCTGGCGGTATTTTCTGAAATACCCGTGCTTATTAAAGATTCTGAGTAACTTAACGCATCAAACATGTTAATTGCCTACCTTTGACTAGAGAAATAAATTTTATTATTCCTAATCTGAACTATCACGATCCTTCTTAACATCTACTTTACCACAATAACCTCGGTATCACTATCAATAGCTTTAATTTCCGATTAAACACATAGTGATTAGCATTGAGTGCAACACGTATTTTAGGAGATGTGGTGATTTCCAGGGAAACACGATACGAAAATAAGATGAATGTCAACCTGCTACGCGGGAGCATAATGCGCTCATGTCTGCTATTGTTAAAAGCAGACATTTAATCAAATCCATAACTACATATAAACAAACAGATTTTTGCCATTCATCGAAAATCTACTTACCCCAAATGTCTGCTTTTGCAGAATATCGGTAGAAAGCAGACATTTAATAACCCCTGTGACCGAAATTTATGTTTTCGATTTACCCTAATGAACGTTTGTTAATATTGTGTGCTATGAATCTAAATACAAGAATAAGATAGATGTCAAGGAGAAAATCGCAATAGTGGAGTTTCGCGCGGAAAGATAAAATTTTAAACAAGAATTGATCCTGTTGCTGAAGCCTTGGAGCATTACTAAACGCAATCAACCACGTTATGCTCCAGAACGCAATCGTAACAGATTCACATTTTTTTGAGGATATCGGTGATGAAACCAACAAACAGGACAATAGCACCCTATGCACCTAGTGAACTATGCGGTAACTATAAGGATTGTTGCATTAGGGAAGGGATGGCGGTATCGCAAATGACGCGTAAGTTAGAGTTGGCTATTACGTTCTTAAGCATCACATGGAGGTTGCACATATGCTACACACAAGAGCGTCAACTCAACGAGGCCAAATCTAGGCAAAAGTTGGAAACAACGGGGGATTTACGCGGAAATACAAAAAGGCCCGACATAAGCCGGGCCTTTTAACTGTTACTCAACTACCCTACTATAAACATATGATAATAGTCGTTACTGCTAACGCATCATAGTTGCAACCAGAATACCCCATGCATCATACGATAGCAAATGAAAATTCTGGCATGCTACGGCACAACGTGGTATCCGCATTATTGCGATTTAATCAAGAGCGGAAGTACAAAAAGGCCCGACATAAGCCGGGCCTTTTCATGACCTTTTTATTACCAATAAGTACCCAAACCCATGATAATACCTACTAACGTAACCACCGTCCCATTTAAAATAACTGATACGCCATACAATGGCAAATCAAAAAATTCTAAATGGGGCGAAAAGGAATAAATTTTATGACCACTTTTATCTCATCTACCCCAGAAATCTAGGTAAAGGCGGAAAATAACAGGGGATTTGCACGGAAAGATAAAATTTTAAGCAGAAATACAAAAAGGCCCGACATAAGCCAGACCTTTTCATAACTTTTTATTATCATAAGCCTATAAAACACATGATAATCCCTGCATGACGTATCACCGTCCCATTCAGAATAACGTATCACCGTCCCATTCAGAATAAGTGATACGCCATACGATGACAAGTCAAAAAATTCTAAATAGAGCGTTAACATCCTCCCCAACCTAAAGACCAAGGGTTCCCGGCGCACCATCGCATCAGGAGCAGCGTTTTCTTGACCTGACACCTTCCTGTATCAAAATAACCTTGCAGTGCGTCTCAGAGCTGTTTTGCCGCACTTGCGGCTATCCGAGCGTAGTGACCCATCTTTGCTCTCGACCAACTGAGGAGCTTGTTGAAAAAATCGGTACGCCAAACCTTTATCTCGTAATGGCATGCTTTTGGTGAGCGTAGCGAACTGCCTTTACACGACACACCAATACACACCGTTATTGAAAGTTATCCACAGATTCTCCACATTCGGCTAGTGTTATAACTCCGTTATAGGTGTTAGAGAAGTGTTACGCGATGTGGACAAAGCTCGCAACCCATTGTTTTCGTTAATATTATGGGACGTTATTTTTGGCTCTCGGTTTCCAAAGGTGCGTACGGCGGTTTCCAAAGGTGCGTACGGCGGTTTCCAAAGGTGCGTACGGCGGTTTCCAAAGGTGCGTACGGC
>Ga0114923_10001325_pt1 | contig 17257 bp, 13 predicted proteins | sample SumtaG_FD_89578 | JGI IMG/M metagenome (GOLD analysis project Ga0114923, IMG submission 89578) | Deep subsurface microbial communities from Indian Ocean to uncover new lineages of life (NeLLi) - Sumatra_00157 metaG | ecosystem: Environmental > Aquatic > Marine > Oceanic > Sediment | place: near...
CCGGTAGGCTGTTCAGCTTCTTCCGGGCCGGGCCAATCGGGAAGATAGCCCGCCCAGGAAAGGGTGGAAAATATCTTTTGATTCCACTCAGGTGTACAGGAGAGGATATACTTTAAGGGCTGCATATTTGCAGCCGAAGGGGTGCAGCGGGCCAGCTCAATCAATCCTTCAAGGGTATTGCTCCCTATTTGGTGCTGCCCGTCAAAGCGTCGGTAACTCCGGGTTTTTAAACTCAGCTCTAAAAAATTCATCTCTTTGCTCCCAATTCAGATAGTTTGGCTGAAGAGCGCCGCCAATGGAAAAGCAGGCGACGGATTCTATGCAAACAGCATAGGGGCAAAGCGATTATTTTTCAAGATGATAATCAGTTAATTGCAGTTCTTCTATTTTCTACCCCCGCCTGAAACAAGAGAGCTTAATAGGGAAAAAGGGATTTTCCTGTTACCTTAAGAGAGATTCAACTATTGAAGCTCTTTATGGATCATAAAAGAGATGTTTTAGACCGCTTTACCATACTGGATGAAATATGGTGTGTTCACTACCAGGGTACAACCCGCACACTTGACCAGCATATTGCTAAACTGCGCAAGAAAATCGAAGATAAGCCTGCGTGTTTTACTCTATTATTGAGTGACTAAAAAGCGTTTTTAACCTTTTTTTGCTTGATAAAAAAGTCATTGCCACCTATTATATGAATATGGAAAGGTTGCTTTATATAGATTTACTCAAATGGAAAAAGTCGGAAACAAGGAAACCACTTATCCTTAAAGGAGTGAGGCAGGTCGGAAAAACATGGTTGCTGAATGAGTTCGGCAAGCGGGAATTCATTAATTTCCACTATATAAACTTTGAAAAGGAGAAACGTTTCCACTCCTTGTTTGCAGAAAGCCTCGAGCCGGGTGAAATCATTCGGCTACTGGAGATCCTATTAAAGAAAAAAATAAATCCGCACACTGATTTTTTAATATTTGACGAGATACAGCAATGTCCGGCAGCACTGACGAGTTTAAAGTATTTTAATGAAGAGATGCCTGAACTTACCCTTGGCTGTGCCGGTTCGCATATAGGTATAATATCCGGCCTTTCCTCTTATCCTGTGGGCCAGGTCGATTCTCTTACACTACATCCCCTGAATTATCAGGAATACATAAGCGCGAAACGACCCGATCTCCTGCCGTTCTATATTAAAGCGGCTGATTTTGAAAAAATACCGGAAGCGATGCACCGGGTGTTATGGAAGGAATTAAAAAACTATTATCTTGTTGGCGGAATGCCGGAAGCCCTTTATCTATTCCTGGAAAGGGGTGGAGAAGAGTTGGAGGCTTATGAGGCGGTCAGAAAGATTCATAACCGGCTGATCGAAGGGTTTCAAAGCGATTTCGCCAAACACTCCGGCAGCTGGAACGCTGCACATATTTCCAGGGTGTGGGAAAGCATTCCGGAACAGATAACCCGGGTTATGGACTATTCTGTTTCGAGATATCGTTTTAAGGGAGTGATCCCCAATAAATCAAAATTCAGCCAGTTTGCAGGACCCATCGATTGGTTAGTCAAAACCGGCCTGGCATTACCAGTATACATCATCGAACAACCGGTCATACCGCTGCGAAGCAGACGCAAGGCGAATAGACTTAAACTGTACCTCTTCGATATCGGCTTGTTGGGTACCATGGCCGACATTCCTTTTGAAAGCATTTTAGATCAGGATTACGGGAGCTATAAAGGTTACATGGCGGAAAATTATACAGCCCAGGAACTGGCAGCTGCCGGGTTTAGGGAGCTTCATTCATGGCAGGGGAGAACCTCGGAAATTGAATTCCTGCTCACCTGCGAGGATAGGATTGTTCCGGTGGAAGTTAAATCCGGAACCCGGACTCGCGCCCGCAGCCTGGAAGTCTACCGGGAAAAATATAATCCTGAATTATGTATAAAAATATCCGCCAGGAGTATCAACAGAAGGGGCAATGAGTTGGAAATTCCCTTGTACTGCGCCGGAAAAATAAAAAGAGTTCTGCAGGGGGGATATTCCCATTGGTGATTTCTATGGTGATTCCGTAATCCCGGGTCAGAAAGATGTATGGAGGCTAAAGGGGAGATAGGGTACATACCGGGGCACAGGTGGTTGTAACGGGCAATTATATCGAAGCGAGTATTGATATTAAGGGCGCAAAATTAACGGATCACATCCTTAAAACGCGGCTGGGAAAAGCTTGACAACTGAAAGCCTATAATTTATCCTTACTTTTTAAAAAAGGAGAACCAATGAAAACTGTTATTTTGTTGAGTATGGCCCTATTATTTTCAGCCGGGTTTGCTGCCGCTGATTTTCAGTCCATTGTTGACCAGGCTGATAAGTATGACGATCAGGAAAAACATGAGGACGTAAAAGAGTTTTTGATCTCGTCTATTAAGAGTACAACGGGTAATGCTCAGAAGGCGGAGCTTTACTGGCGTCTGGCCAGGGCCTATCTGAACATTGGTGATGATGCTGAAGACGATGGTGCGGACGAGAAGGCACTGCTGGAGATATTCCAGGCAGGTGAAGAGGCGGCTTCCAAAGCAATTGACCTCGATCCAGATAACCACCTGGCCTACTATTGGAAGTCAGGCAATATCGGCAGGTGGGGCCAGACCAAGGGTATTCTGAACTCCCTGTTCAAGGCCAAGCCTATGCGTAAGCTCTTAACCAGGGCTATTGAGATTAATCCTGAGCATGCGGATTCATATTATGTGCTTGGCCAGCTGTATGAGCAGGTTCCGGGCTTTCCCTTATCCTTCGGCAATGTTGATGCCTCGGTATCCCTGGGCAGAAAAGCGGTTGTGCTCCACAACCAGCAGGTTGCAAGCGGTGAGGAGGATGAGTTGCGCTATGATTTCTTTACTGAACTTGCCAAGCATCTCTATGAAAGAGACTGGAAATCAACCAAGCGCAGTAAGGAACAGGCTAAGAAAAGCTCCAAGTATGGATCGGAGAAAGATATCCTGGAAAAGAATTTTTATTATGAAGGCACCATTGACTTAAAGAAGGTCTCCGACCGGGAAGAAGCTGTCCTGCTGCTCCGCTGGGTAATCAAAGAGCTGGAAGCTATTTCCAAACCCAAACAGCAGCATGTTCAGGATTTGAAAGAGGCGAAAGATCTTTACCGGGAGTGGGGTTATTAAGACCTAAAAAGAAGACCCTTATCCGCCACTGTCCTTGGTTTTGAGCAAGCTCGCCTTAGTCAGTTTCAGGCCTTTCATTTTTTCCTTAAGCTTGGTCACTGCCTGTTCCACCTTTCTCCGTTTCAGGTCGCGGTCTTCAAAGAGCTCCCCCTGCTCAAGGGAACCGGGACGGAGCAGCTGCGCCGTGCCCACACCAAGCAGCCTGATCGGGGTTGAGCCATTCCACTTCTTTCTTAACAGCTCCAAGGCGACCCGGTATAACTCGTCGGAAGAGGTAAGGTAGTGTTTAAGGGTTTTCTGAATGGCAGTGGTGGTAAAATCTTCATAGCGAACCTTGAGAACAACAGTATTGGCCTGCCAGCCCCCCACTATTAAGCGGTGCATTATCTGCTGGGAGAGCTCCAACAGGGTCTTATTGATAGCGCTGCGGTCTTTTTTATCCCGGGCAAAGGTCCGCTCACTGCTTATTGAGTGGCTCTTGGGATGATCGGAGCAAATTCCCGGGTCCATTCCGCGCGCCGCCAGGTAAAGATAGCGGCCGCCGGCAACCCCCATCATGGAACAGAGTATGTCCCGGGAAAAGGAACGTAGCTTTTGTATAGAGGTTATGTTCAATTCCGCCAACCGGTCAAGGGTTTTTTCACCTATACCCCAGATATCTTTTAAGGACAACCGGTCAAGGAACTCAATCGGCTCTGTTACCTGGAAAAGTCCGTCAGGCTTCTTATACTCCGAGGCTAATTTGGCCAGGAATTTATTGGCGGCAATGCCAATGGAAAGAGTTAATCTAAATCTATGGGCAATGCGCTCTTTGATCATCCGGCCAACCTGCAGAGCGGGGCCGAAAAGGCGTTCAGTACCGGAAAGATCCAGGAAAGCTTCATCTATTGATATCTGTTGAAAAACCGGGGCAATATCCGTTAACTCCTTCATTATCTCTTCAGATATTTGGAGGTAGCGGTTCATACGCACCGGTCGGAAAATACCTTGAGGGCAGAGGCGGGCGGCGCGGGATATCGGCATTGCCGAGTGTATGCCGAAACGCCTGGCTTCATAGGAACAGGCGGAAACCACTCCCCTGGCACCGGGCTGCGCGCCCACAATAACAGGTTTCCCTTTTAATGATGGGTCGTCCTGCTGCTCCACGGAGGCATAAAAGGCATCCAGATCCACATGAAAAATGATCCTGGTCATAATCCGGGATTTAGAAACCCTCCTCCAGGCCTGGCAAGAAGCTCCAAAAGGTAATCAACCGCTGTTGGATCGTCGATCCGCCCAGGGTTTCTATTGAGGCTTTGACCTGGTTCAAATCGATGTATCCCCTGGAAAGAGCGGGAAAAATCTTTTTCAGCTCTCCGGTAAGCGGGTTGTTTGCTACCTGGTTCTGGCTTTGAGAGAAAAATATCGGTATAATTATAAAAAATATCAGCAGTGCTTTATGCATAAAATCCCCTTACCATATCAGTTCGCTTTCTTTAGGCAATCCTATAGCCGCTTTAGAAAACTGTCAAACAATCTTCAGGTTTTCAACTCGATCTTTTTCCTGATTATCTGCAGTGGTTCAATATGTATATTCTCTCCCTGGATTTCAAGATTTCCGGGAAGAGTATGGTACTTGAGATCAACTTCCAGTTCGAAGTTAGCGCCCTGGGGCAGGGTAAGCTGAATGGTCAGCGGCAGGGGCGGGGTGGCGCCTATAAGTATGCGGTATTCCCTGCCGCCGGTACTGCGCAGGTAGGGGAGATTGGAGTCGTAGAGTACAAATTCATCGGGAGCAGTCAGCAACAGCCCAACCTTAAAGGGTTTGAGCTGTTCCACAGAGGCACCAAGGTTGCTGCCGGGAAGATTTAAGTCAGGGAATACTCTCACAGTAATGTTTTTCCGGTCAAGGAAGGCGGTGCTCTTCACAGTAGTCTTAAGCAGTACAGGCATTTCCAGGAGAGGCATCCTGTAGAGGGTTGAGCGGGTATTGACTTTTACCAGGCGGCCACCCTCCCGAACCCCTATCTCTCCCAGGGGAGCCGGGCTTGAGAGTTCCAGCAAGCTGGTGTTGCTATTCAGATCAATACTATTTACAACCTTAACAGGTTGAAAATTTCGCTCATTGTAGGGAAAGTACAGCAGGAAAAGTATAATTAACGCCCCCATTAAAGTACCGAGAGCAGCGAAGCGCACGCGGACCCTGGCAGCTCTCCTGTAAGGTAATATTGACGGAAAGATCATCTCCAGGCGTATCAGCATGAGCAGGAAGGGGATAATGCTGAAAGTCAGAAGCAGGTTGCCCCATATTTTAGAGAGCAGCACAATCCTGCAGAATTCAAGGATTGGCAGGGTAAAGAGCTCAATTACACTTTTGATGAGCCAGTAGGGAGAAATTAGAAAGGCAAATAATTTTATTATCCGGTTGGGACTGGCTGCAAAGAGCAGCGCAAAAACGAAGGCCCAGACAAAGTAATAGGTGAAGGAGATATCCATTACCCCTAAAATGATAATATCCAGGAAAAGGAAGAAGAGTGCGGCCGCGGAGTAGAAACTGCCGTTACGGGAGAAGGGCAGCCGCCGCAGCAGGGCTGAGAGCAGTATGACCATTATCAAGGCAAAGGAAAGCTTGAAAGCCAGGAAAAAAAGTGGTAATTCAGTCCACAACAGCGGCAGCCGCCGCAGATAGAGCAGGGCCTGGATAAACCAGCTTGCTGCCAGAAACAGAGCAAAGCTCGATATAAAGATCAGTGGCAGGGTCCAGGCCTTACGCATGAGTATTTTCAGATATTTTTTAAGCCGGCTGGTAAAGACCAGTGAATAGAGGAGCATAGAGGTCAGCACGGCGAGAATAACCATCAGGTAGGTTTTCTCTGAAAGGATAAGATGAAATCCTCTTGCCTGGAAAAAAAGATAATGGCGGTCCCACTCTTCAGGGATGCCGAGATCAAAGTTTTCTAAAAATTTATCCAAAAAAAGATGAAAAGAGAGGAGCCATTCTTCCACCTGTGCCGGAGAGAGGGCGGAGTAATCCCCCTCCAGGCTTAGAGCCGGATAATCGGCAAAGAGAAAGGGCTCAATAATTGTTTTTTCTGTATCGAGAGCAATACGGAAAACCTGGTTTTCGTTGCCCCTTACTCTGAAGAAAAGCTGCGCCTCCTTTAATGATTCGGTGACGCGCTCAATCAGCCAGTAGGGGGCTGCCAGGCCGCGGCCTCCTGAGCGAATGGCGATACGTTCGGGCACAGTCAGTAAATTAAGATATAGAACCATAACCCGGTATTCGGGGTAGAAATCTTTCAGAAATAATTTACTCCCCATGGGATACTCATCATCCTCACCATACTCCGCACCGAGAAAGAGTACTCTCAAGGTTAAGCGCGGTCTGCTCTCTACAGCCTGCCGGATAAGGCTTAAAGCCAGGGCCAAAGAGAATGAACCGTCTCCCAGCTCTTCAGCCTCCCGGGGATGATTAAGCGGCACCGCAATAATCAGGGTGTCGGGCTTATCTCCGGGGATAACTGCTTCTATGCAGGATGAGAAGGAGTGGCTGGTATCTGATTCACTGAAGTCATAAGTGTTGTAAAATACTTCCAGCGATTTAAGCTTTGCTTCAATAAAAGCCAAAACTTCTTTTTCCGCCGTGGAGCCTTCGTACCTGGGAAAATGATTCTCAAAATAACTGTTGTCGGCCATCAGTCGGTTTAATATCTCAGCCCGTCCATCAATGGGCCAGAGGCATAGTGCTCTGAATAATAATAGTAAGAGGAACAGTTCTTTTTTCATCGGTTATAATCAGGATAGGAGAGGAAAAAGCCTAAAGTCAAGGCTTAAGGTCTAAAAAAAGATTGCATTACAACAGTTTATGATCTATTATAAGTGATTATAATGGAAATACTGTCAGAGATACTAAAACGGGAAAGTGTCAGAGAGTACAGTAGGCAGGCAGTGGAAAAGGAAAAGCTAACCAGGATACTGGAAGCAGGGCGTCTGGCTCCATCGGCTAAAAATAGACAGGAATGGCGTTTCCTGGTAATTCAAAAGCCGGCGCTCCGGGAACGTCTGCAGCAGGCGGCTTTCGGACAGGATCATGTCGGGGAGGCACCGGTAATTATCGCGGCCTGTACAACCAACATCAGCTACCGGATGCCCAATGGGCAACTTTCGTACCCTGTGGATATTACCTTTGCCTGTTCGTTTATGATGCTGCAGGCGGTACATGAGGGCTTAGGCACCTGCTGTATATGCACCTTTGACGAAGAGGAGATCAAGGAGCTGTTAAGCGTACCCTATTCCATGCGGGTGGTTATGCTCCTTCTGGTTGGTTATGGCGAAGCAAAAACTGAAAGGATCGAACGAAAGCCATTAAAGAGTATTAGTGCTTATAATCACTGGTAGAGGCTACTGGTCTATTCCGGAGTAATAATTATATATTTTTTCAAGCCGCTCTTTGCTCTCTTCTCCCTCCGGAAGAATGACGGTTCCGCCAATAGAAAAGTATAGTGAATCATAGCGTGTCCAGAAGACCTTTAGAGAAAGCTTGAAAGCAGGTATGTTGTTTTCATCATCCGGAATTATTCTAAATAGGACCACATCATCTTTCATTACCGGCACAGGATTGAGTAATGATATCTTACAGCCCTGTTTGCTCAAGTTTCTTAAATAACCCGGGGTGTTGCTATGCAGCAGGATGACTTTTGCATAGGTCTGAGATCTTTTTTCTCTTCTGTGGTCAGTCTCCATAATTTTTCGCTCCTGTTGAGAGTCTTATAATGGTACCTGCCGCTTCACCGGATTCCCATTTGACCTGTTTTTCATAATTGTCAAAAAAACTCAAGTCAAAGTAGGCAAATGTTCTCTTGGCAAGGAGCAGGCCCATGCCGAATCGCAGGTAATCATTATTTTCTCTATATTCTATAAAGGAAGAAGATTGAGGATTGATCTCCCGGTGATCTTTTTCCAGATCGTAAGGCAGTTTCCCGGTATCAAAGCCGCCACCGTAATCCTTGATATTAATTAGCAGATGGCTGTCAAAGGTGTTAAAGGTGGTAATAATTGCTTTATTCACCCTTTTTTCCCGGTGGGCTCTTAAAGAGTTATTAAGAAGTTCCATGACAGCATACTTGATGTTGTCGGAGTTGACTCCGTCGTAATCCGGCAGGTGAATATTAGTGAGTACTTTCAGGATTTCTCTGAACGGGACAGTTGGTGAGATATTTATGCGTATTTTTTTGCTGGTAATACGTCTGTATACTATTCTTTTCATCTTTTCCCATGATAGCTAATTTATCTTTGAAAAACAATCCTTTTTATTGTTTAATAGGGGTATGCTCTATCTATTTATTAAAATAAATCACTATACGCAGCTGGAAACCTTATACGGATTATTGATTGCCGATATCAGTTATAAGCTTAAACAGATTGGCGAACGTTCCGCGATATCCCTCTTTTCAGCGCCCGGTGGAAATTTTCTCTTTTCTCTGGGAGAGAGGGAAGGGATCGATGTGGATCGGGCAATTGCCTTCAGTTTAAAGGTGAATGATATTCTACAGGAAAAAAAAGAAAAACTCTTCGGTTTTAATCTTATGCTTTGCTTAAGAGAGGAGGAGGATCCGGCAGAAGCAGTAAAACAGCTGGAGAGGTTACTGCTCATGGTTGACGGGCGGGAAAGGCTCTGGCTGGATAGAAGTGCGGCCTCTATACTGGAAAAAAAAGCTGATCTGAAGCAATGCGATGAGTTTTTCTATATCCAGGGGTTGAGTATTGAAAAGGCTGATCTTAAAGATAACAGAAAAATCAGCCTGGTTCGCGAAATTGTTCTGGATAAAATGCTCGACAGGCTGAGCCCCCTGCTTAATGGTGAGATAGAGCAGGGTATCCTGCTGATTAACGATAGAAGTAGAAATGAGAGAGGATTCCTGATTGATGGACTGGTGAAGTATCTTATTCTCCCGGCTTTTTCTAATAAAGTTCTGAGATTCTCCTGCAGGAAAGGGTTAAGCAGGTTTTCCCCCTTTCAGCCATTCATCGATAGTATTGAGACAGAGTTCTTTGAGCAGGCTGCAGCTTTCTTTTCTCCCACAGAGCATAAAGTCTGGCAGGAGGTCAGTGTTGTTCTGCGCTATTTTATATATGATCAGGGCAGGCTCTGTGCTGATAAGCTTGAAGAAGATCTATATCTGGCGCTGAATCTCTATGTCCTGGCCTATTTAAAAATGATGGAACAGAATCTGCTGCCTGGATTAATTATATTCGAAGATCTACCGCTCTGGCCGGCAGCAGCAATTAGAATTTGTATAAGATTATTGAGAGACTTAGCGTGTCAACCGGCACTGCTCCCCCTGGTTTTTACAGCTAAAGAAAAAAACCCTGAAGAATTTCTAACCGGGATTGATTTCCTGAAGCACCTTAACTTCACTATCAGGCCAATGAACCTACATGAGATTAAACAGATTTCATCCCTGCTTTATCCGGGTTTAATAATACCAAAAGGTGAAGCTGAGCAAATAAGTAAAATCACTCAGGGGAGACTGATTCCCTTTATTTATTACCTTAATTTCCTGCAGAAGAAGGGTAAGATTCAAGAGAGAGAAAACAAACACAGCTGGGCTCTGGATATGCTTCTAACTTTGCCGGCCAATCCCTATGCAGCCATCTGGAGTCTGGTGGAAGAATTGCCGCTCCGTCTGCTGAGGGTGCTTTTTACCATTTACTTTACCGCCGGACTGGTCCACCGCGATATTATTTTTGAGTTCCTGCAGAATAACGGTATGAGCAGGGAGGATAGTGAAGAGTCTCTGCAGGAACTATCCGGGCGGGGATTAATCGGCGGTTATAACTTTATCTATCCTCTGTTTCAACCGCTTAAGAAACGGCTTAAAGCCCTCATTGATCAGCAGGAGCCACAGCTTTGTGCCGGCTTAATGGAATATCTCCTGCAAATAGCAGGCAAGAATACCATGATGAAAATTGCCCCACTCTACCTGATCTTGATTAGAAATCACCACCCGTTGAAGGCACTGGAACTGCTGCCCGGGTTGCTGAACCAGCAATTGCTTCAATTCAACCCGGGCGAGGTAATGGTTTTAATTGACGGTGAGGATCATCTCTTACGGGAGGAACTCGATCTAAAGGAGCAGGAGGAGCTTTCCAGGGTATTAGCTCCGATCCGGCTTCAAGGCGCCATTATAGCGGGAAAGCCGGAGGAGGCGTTAGAAACAGAAAGGATACTTCAGGAGCGCACAGCAACACTGGAAAAGGATGAATTTAAAGGAAAAATCTTTCTTGAGCTGGCGCGCTTTGTATTGATCAATGGCAGGGAGCTTTCAGCCCTTGATTTGGCAAAAAAGGCGCTTCTAGAGTTCCAGGGAGAGGGTCAGGAAGGTGGTGAGAGCCTGGCCTATCTGGAGATCGGCCGGATTATGCTGGCATCCGGCAAGGTGGAGGAGTCACTTGAGTATTTTGGTTTTTTTGAAAAAGCGGCTGAATCCGTACCGCCTTTTAATGGGCTGAAGAGTTTTACCGCCCATTCGACTGCTCTCTTTATAACCGGCAACTACAGCCTGGCAATAAATAAGGCTCAAGAGGGGCGGCTTCATGCCGGAGCGGCAAAATGTCATGAATGGGAGCTTCTGCTGGGTTTTATTGAAGTTCGGATTCTCTTTGAAATCGGAAAATATGGTGAAGCTGTGCAAAGTCTGGAGCAGTGCTTATGTATTGCTCGGTTATATTCCTTTACAGAAGCGGTTGATCTTCTCTACCGCTGGCTGGGGCGCTGCTACGGTTTTCTCGGTCAGATGGAGCGGTCAGTAGAACTGCTGGCAAAGTTGGAGCAAAATGCGGAAAGAGATCTTTTCACAGCCGAGGCTTTTTTACTGGGTGGTGAGAGGTTGAAGGCTCTGGGTATTATGGAAATAATAACCCTCGCGGGAAAGGAGGCTCTGACAGAAAAGGAGGCTGATTTTTATCCTCTGGAGCATATTCAGTGGCTGAGCGGTTTTGAAGTTGTGGAGGGGCGCTGTTTCAGTTTTCTGCAGGGCAGGAGCCTGTTTAATCGACTGGTCACTTCTTTTCGCGCCTTTTTAAGGGGGTCTGAGGGAATAGAAGAACTCTATCAAATTACCCGTGGGGAAAAAATACCAGCCTTTGATCCCTACTTAAGTCTCTATCATTTCTTCTACTCCCTGATCTTGCCGGAAGAGAGCCACCGCGGTCTAGATGACAGATTAACTGTGCTGAATAAAGCTTTGCTGCTGGTACAGCAGCGGGCGGCCCGGATAGAGAATCCGCAGGATCGCTGGCAATATCTGCACCGGAACTATTGGAATAGAGAACTGCTTAAAGCTGCGGAGCTTAAGAAACTTATTTGACAAAAGAAACTTATTTGACAAAAGAAGCTTATTTGACAAAAGAAACTTATTTGACTTAATCTTATTTCTAATATATAATTACTTAAAGCATTCCTGGGAGGGGAAATGGCTGAACAACTCATTCTTAAAAGCCTGCCTTTTATTCGTATTTTACCCTCATGGGCTCAGGAATTATCCTATAAATATTGTTCAAAAACCGCCAACCTGTACATTGTACATGGAAATATCCGGGATTTCCTTCCCCATCAGATGCGGGAAGAAGAATTCAATTTTGTCAAGATCCAGGATTACATATCTGAAGTGCTCTTCGGCAACCGTGATGTGATAGTTTATTACGACCGTTCCTCCGGAGTAACCTTTTGCAAAGCGGAGATGAAAGAGGACTATCTACAGGTAATGCGCAGTATGAATGGGATTGAAAACGAGGCTGATGTTTTAGCCAAAGAACCTCAAGAGGCCCTGCATAATCTGGAAAAATATTTTTATCATAATATTAATCAGAATAAAAGGTTTGTGCTGATAGTTGATTACGCTGAGACCATTGTTCCCAATACGGATATCTCACGCTATACCGATGAGGACCGTTACTCTTTGGTTACTTTAAACCGCTGGGCCCATGACCCCCTTTTTACTGAAGGTGATATCTCCATTATCCTTTTAACTGAGAATTTGGCCGATCTTAATATCAAACTTGTTCGTTCACCGATTACCATAAAGGTTAATATACCCATACCTGATGAAAAAGTGCGGCGGAGTTTTTTCAATTTTTTACAGAATAATGACAACCTTATGCTGGAAGAGCGGCTTTCCACTAATGAGGCGGCTAAAACAACCGGCGGGCTTAACCTGGTCAATATCAACCAACTGGCTGCCGAGTCCTATCAGGAAGACCGGCTGATCAATATGGAATATCTGCGCCAGAAAAAGAAGGAAATCATAGAAGCTGAGGCAATAGGGCTCCTTGAATTTCTTGAGTCTGAGTTTGATCTTTCCATGGTATCCGGCCATAGCTTTGTTAAAAAGAGATTAAGGAATGCGGCCAGGGCAATCAGGAGGGGGAGACTCGATGTTCTACCCATGGGGTATTTGATCTCCGGTGCAGTAGGCACCGGCAAATCCTTTTTAGTTACCGCGTTTGCCGGTGAGATCGGGATCCCAATTGTGAAATTCAGGAATTTTAGATCCAAGTGGCAGGGTGTGACCGAGGCTAACCTGGAAAAGATCCTGAATATCCTCAAGGCAATGGCACCGGTGGGAGTAATGATCGATGAGGCCGACGCTTTTCTAGGCCACCGCCATCAGACGGGCGATTCCGGGACCAGCAACCGTATCTTTGCCCAGTTAGCCTCCTTTATGGGAAATACTGCTTTTCGTGGCAAAATAATCTGGTTCCTGATTACCTGCCGGCCTGACCATTTACCTATCGATATGAAGAGGCAGGGAAGGGCCGAGGAACATCTGGCGCTCTTTTATCCTGATTCTATTGAAGAGAAGGAAAACCTCTTTGCTACCCTGGTCAGAAAGCTGGGCCTTAAGGTTCAAAAAATAAATATTATCGATCTGTTGAAAAGACACCGCTTTGATTTTTCCGGTGCGGATCTGGAGTCTGTACTTATCCGGGCTAAATTCCTTTCAGCAATGAATAATCATGTTTTTATCACCAAGAATGATCTGGAGGAGACTATTCGTGATTTTATCCCCCCTGCCTATCCCCATGAGATTGCACTGCAAAATTTAGTAGCCGTTCTGGAGTGTACCAGCAGGGAAATGGTGCCGAAAAGATTCCGCAACCTGGACAGAGGCAAACTGGTTGCTGAAATACGCGAGCTCAAGGTGCTTCTGGGCGAAAGGGAGTAGCAGACAAGGCGCTGAAAGCCTGTCAAAGCCCATTATCTGGAGATCCCGGAGGTGCCCCTGCCGAGATTAAGGTTTTTTTAATTGCCATTCCCGCCGATTATAAAGTAAATTAAGAGCAGACGGATCTGTTGGCAGAGAAACTCCGCCAAAAAAGGCTTAGTAATGGAAGGCAAAGACATATTGGCTGGAATCCCCAAAGAAGGGTTCTTAAAGGTGAGCCGTGAGCCGGCTCCGGAGTTGAGTGATCGGGAAAGAGTTGCCCTTATTCGTAAGGGCAATGAATTCTTTAATCAAAAAAAGTACGAACTGGCAAAACGCATCTTTCTAACCGTGGGTTATACCGACGGCCTGGTACGGCTTGGAGATTATTATTATGATCAGAAAATGCCGCTGGAGGCTTTCCGTATGTATAAGGTGGCGCCTTATAAGAAAAGGGTTGAGCAGATGATTGAGGAAATGGCGGGCATCATCAAAAAATGGTTGAAAGAGGACTAGGGAAATATGGATGAAGATAATAAGTTGACCACCCCGGATGAAGAAGAGGTTACCCGGCTTTCCAAGGATGGTTACGCCAGTCTTAAAGCGGGCTTGATCGCTGATGCGGAAAAATCCTTTGCTGAAATATTGGCGCATAACCCCCATAACCACTATGCCCTGGTGGGTATGGGAGAGGCCGCCAAAAAGCGGGGTGACTGCCGGAGTGCGATTGAGTTCTATGAGACCTGCCTGGAGCATCATGGGGGAAACCGTTACGCTTTAATCGGATTGGCCGATTGTTTCCGCTTACAGCGCCATTATCAGAAAGCAATAGATATCTGGGAAAAATACCTCGAACAGGGCGATTATGATGTTACCGTACTGACCAGGATTGCTGATGCCTATAGAAAGGTAAAGGTATTTAACCGCTCGCGGGAGATCTACAAGAAGGTGTTGGGGATCGACACTGATAATCCCTATGCCCTGAATGGCCTTGGTCATCTTAATTTTGACTTCAAGAATTATCAGGAATCTATATACTACTGGGAACGTATGATCCAGCTGGATCAAGAAAATATCAGGGTTCTGACTTCCCTGGGAAACTGCTATCGCAAGTTGAGGGATTTTAAAAAGGGATTGAGCTATTTTGAGCGCGCCCAGGAGCTGGAATCCAAAAATTTTTATGCCCTATTTGGCAAAGCTGATTGTTACCGCGGTTTAAATGATCACCGGAAATCGTTGGACGCGTGGCAGGAAATACTGGATTTTGATCCACGGAATAAGGTGATCATTACCAGGGCAGGGGATGCCTACCGCAGCCTGGGAGAGTTGGGCCTGGCCAAAGAATATTATCATCGCGCATTGAATATAGAATTTGATATCTATGCGGTAATCGGTCTGGCTATGATCAACAAGGAAAAAGGCAATCACCTGGAGGTTATTGAATCATTAACCGGGCTGCTGGCCAGCAATCCTAAAAACCCGAGATTGGTCATGGAAATTGCTGACGCGCACCTGGTGTTGGGTAACACTGAACGGGCCAGGGATGTATTAACCCGTTTTGTCAGATTGGGCGGCAAGCACAAGCAAATTTCCGCCCGGCTCGAGAAAATTAATAAAAGTGCTTCCCATCGCGGCCCTTTCTCCCTCTGAATTAGCGGCTGAACTGGAGCTGGCGACCCCCTGGCGGGGAAAACAGATATTTCAGTGGCTTCACCGTTCTGTTTTTGACTTTGCAGAAATGACAGATCTTCCCCAATCTCTGCGCCGTGAGTTGACCGGCAAGGCCCAGCCCTTAAGCAGCGGGGTTGATGAAGTATTAAAGGATCCGGATGGTACGGTTAAATACCGGATTAAGCTGCTTGATGGTTCATTTATAGAATCTGTGCTTTTGTCAGATCGGCATGGCAGGAAAACCGCCTGCCTTTCCACTCAGGTAGGCTGTGCCATGGGCTGCCGCTTCTGCAGCACCGGCAGAATGGGTCTGATCCGAAGCTTAAGTGATTATGAAATTGTTGAACAGTTTTTCCTGTTGAGGAAAGATTGTAGCAATATTGACACCGTTGTTTTCATGGGAATGGGTGAGCCCCTCTGTAATTTAGAAAACTTAAGCAAAGCGGTTGAAATACTGAACCAGCCCCTGGGGGTTAATTTTTCACTGCGGCGGTTGACCCTGTCTACCTGCGGGTTGCTTAGAGGTCTGCGAAACCTGGTGGAAAGGGGCCCCTATATACGCCTCGCTTTTTCCCTTATTACCGCTGATCCGCATAAGCGCGGTGAGCTTATGCCGGTGAGCGGGGAGAATCCGCTAAGAGAGATTAAAAAAGAACTTATCAAATACCAGAATATTACCGGCAAGAGGATCACCCTGGAGGTGGTGTTGATTGCCGGCATTACCGACCGACGGGAGGATCTAAAAAGCCTGCTTGACTTTATTCCACTCCTTAAGGTGCTGGTAAATTTGATTCCCTGGAATCCGGTAGCTGAGCTTCCTTATAAAGAGCCTTCAAAGGCCAGGGTGGAGTGGTTCGAGAGGCAATTGGCTGACCATGGCATTCCGGCGGCAGTGCGTTTCAGGCGGGGCAGGGGTGTGGCCGGGGCCTGCGGCCAGTTAGCTATTCTTTCAAAACCGCCCTGATCCGCCGAACCCCTGCTGAAGAGGACTGCTCTTTAGCAATATGAAAAACGCCTAAAACCCCGATTTTCTCAACATGGGGACCGCCGCAGACCTCTTTGGAGAAACCACCTATAGAATAAACCTTGACCTGCTCTTCATAGCGATCCCCGAAAAGAGCAATTGCTCCCAATCCTATAGCCTCTTTCAAGGTCAGGGTTTGAAAGCTAACCGGAAGATCCTTTTCAATCTGCTGATTGACGATCTTTTCCACTTCCCGAAGTTCCCGGTCGGTCATTTTTTCATGGTGGGTAAAGTCGAAACGAAGCCGCTCTGCTGTGATGTTGCTCCCTTTCTGCTCAACATGGTCACCTAAAACCAGGCGCAGTGCCTGATGGAGCAGGTGGGTTGCCGTGTGAAGTTTCTTGGTCATTTCAGTGGTATCAGCCAGACCGCCCTTGAAGATCTTTTCCGCTCCCTGCTTGGAGAGTTCCTGATGTTTTTTAAAGGCCTTGTGGAATCCCTCCAGGTCAACGGTAAGACCCTGTTCCGCTGCCAATTCTTTGGTTAATTCAATCGGGAAGCTGTAGGTGTCATAAAGTCTGAAAGCAATTCTTCCCGGAATAATTGCTCTTGGATTTTTCCTCAAAGCGGGCAGCAGTTTTTCAAACTCATGTTCCCCCTTCTTGAGGGTCTTTGAGAATTTTTCCTCTTCTGCCTCAAACTCTTTTAAGATCAACTCTTCAGCATCGATGAGTTCGGGGTAAAATACCTTGTAGATATCGATTGCTGCGAGGACTGCTTTCTTCAAGAAGTTGCCCTCAATTGACAGTTTCCTGCCGTGGCGAATTGCCCTGCGAATGAGCCGGCGCAGTATATAGCCCTGGCCTAAGTTAGAGGGCTTTACTCCCTTTTCATCGCCCAGGATAAAAACCGAGGAGCGGATATGATCGGTGATAATGCGTATGGAGTGGTCAGTCTCCTCGTCGCTGCCGTATTTCCTGCCGGTGGCTTCTTCGATTGAAGAAATGATACCTTCGAAAAGTTCGGTGTCATAAACGGAGCTTTTACCCTGGAGCATGGCAATAGTCCGCTCCACTCCCATGCCGGTATCAACAGTCTTCATTTTCAGGGGGGAATAATTCCCTTGTTCATTCTTGTTGTATTGGATAAAGACGTCATTCCAGATCTCGAAATACTTGCCGCAGCCGCACCCGGGCCGGCAATCGGAACTACAGGCGGCTCTGCCGGTATCAATAAACATTTCCGTATCCGGGCCGCAGGGGCCGGTCTGCCCGGC
>Ga0114923_10001326_pt1 | contig 17257 bp, 9 predicted proteins | sample SumtaG_FD_89578 | JGI IMG/M metagenome (GOLD analysis project Ga0114923, IMG submission 89578) | Deep subsurface microbial communities from Indian Ocean to uncover new lineages of life (NeLLi) - Sumatra_00157 metaG | ecosystem: Environmental > Aquatic > Marine > Oceanic > Sediment | place: near...
CAGTAGGATGACCTCTTGCCTTTAAACCACCACTTGGATTTACTGGCATCTCCCCAGACACTTCAGTAGTCCCGTCCTTCACAGCTTCAATTGCTTGGCCCTTCTCCACAAGGCCGATATCTTCCATGTTGAGAAGTTCTAATATTGAAAAGGCATCATGAAGTTCACAAACATCAATGTCACTAGGTTTGACTCCCGCCATACTGAATGCGTTCTTTGCGGCAGCCTTTGTTGCATTCATTGAAGTTAGTGAAGAACGATGCTGTACTGCTAAGTAGTCAGTCCCATGTCCAACACCCAGTACTTTGATTGCAGAATCAGAGAGACCATAGTTTTGAACAGCTTTGTTTGATGCAACTACGACTGATGCGGCTCCATCACTAGTTGCACAACAATCAAAGAGTCGTAAAGGATCTGCGATGATTGGTGAGTTACTTACTTTCTCTACTGACACTTCTTTCTGAAAGTGAGCGAGAGGATTCTTTGCTCCATTCCTATGAGCCTTTACTGGAATGAGAGAGAGCTCATCTCGAGTTAGTCCAAAATCGTGCATGTATCGTCTTGTAATCATAGCAGCAAGTGCAGTAGGTGTTGCACCGTATAGAATCTCATTATCATAAGAAAGCATTCTCGCCAATATCTTAGATGCTGTGCTCCTAGCAACCTGAGACATCTTCTCGACACCAACGACCAAGACCAAGTCAGCCATTCCTGCACCTACTAATGCTACTGCAGATTCGAAAGCGCTAGAGCCGGATGAAGGTCCAGTTTCAACGCGTGTAGCCCCGGCAGGAACAACACCAAGGTAGTCTGCAAGCAGTGTGGATAGATGGCCTTGACCGGTGAACTCCTCGGGATTCTGAGTTCCAACAATCAAATGGTCAATGGGAGAGTCTATTGTTGATGAGTCATTCAAAGCCTCTAACGCGGCATTCTGTGCAATCTGAACAATTGAGTCTTCAAGAACTCCAAACTGTGTCATTCCCACTCCAACAATATTGACGGGTTCCACAGCAACACATCCTACTCGATAAGAACTAGAAGGTCAGCAGTTGTGACCATTGTACCAACTTCAACATTGACTTCTTTCACTGAGCCTGATATGTCAGCCTTGAGTTCATTGAACATCTTCATTGCTTCAAGAATGCAAACAGTATCCCCACTCTTCACCGTGTCCCCAACCTTGACACGCACCGCGGTGATCTTCCCAGGCATAGGAGGATAGATACCTCCAGCAACACGAGGACCTCCTACTGAAGCACCTGCACTTTTCTTCACGGCTTCAACCTTTCGTACTCGTTCCCAGTCTATTTCACGTTCTTCTCCATTTATCTCAAGAGTTACGGATTTTCCTGCACGTTTGAGAATCTTAACAGAATAATCAGTAGTAAGGTCGTTCACAACCCAAGTACCATCATCTGTGGGGGTAGATTTCATTGTGTAACTTTGGTCACCAACTTTTACTATGAGAACCCCACCCTCGTCAAGCATCTTGACCTCAACATCAAAGAGACGGTCATCAAGTGTGACTTTATACTCAGGACTCATACTATTCCCCCCGACTCCTTCCCTTCATGATATCCTTACGCCCTGCAGAAGACCATGCAGAACTTGATTGGTCCCATTGACCAGGAACACTTTGAGAAGTACGTCCTTCGATAAGATCAGATACTCCAGCATCAGACCACCCTCGTGCTCTACCTGCTGCAGATGCTAATGCCCCGGGACCTGTACCATTCATATGAAGAACTGCTGCTGCGAGCGCAACTTCTAGTTCTACAGTCATTGTCCCTCTCATTTTTCTCTGTGCCTTTCGTTTCAGAAAGTCCAGAGCGTATTGAGGATAGAGTGCATAGGATACGAGGTCTCTTTCAACGTGCTCAATATCCTTCAGAACCTCACGAGCTGCGGGGAGTTCTGGTTCAAGCATATCAGCAGGTCGACAATCAAGTGGTGTCTCGTCCCCAATTGCTTTCTTTCTTATTTCTGGGTCAATCTCAGCTGGGGGTCTTCCATAGTATCCACGAATGTACTGTTTGACCTCTGTTGGAATCATGCTGTAACGTTCGCCAGTCACAACATTGAGTGTTGCCTGAGTTCCCACTATTTGACTTGAAGGTGTCACTAGTGGAGGATATCCTAGTTCTGCACGGACTCTAGGAACTTCTTCAAGTACTTCATCATAACGATCCTCGGCGCCTTGTTCTCTCAGTTGATTGTCGAGGTTTGATAACATTCCACCAGGAATCTGGAATACTAGAACCTGTGGATTAACTCCCTGAAGACTTCCTTCGAACTGACTGTATTTTCTGCGTATCCTTCTGAAGTAATTCGCAATCTCAGATAGCTGGTCAATTTTCAATCCAGTGTCACGAGGAGTACCTTTCAGTGATTCGACAATTGATTCAGTGGCAGGTTGGGATGTTGACATGGATAGGGCAGAGATAGCACAATCAACAACATCAACTCCAACTTCTGAGGCTTTGAGATATGCCATCGCAGCCATGCCACTTGTGTAATGTGAATGAAGTTGGATGGGAATGTCAATTGCTTCTTTCAGACGCTTCACAAGATCATAAGCGGCTTCAGGTGAGATGAGACCCGCCATGTCTTTGATACAAATCGAATCTGCATCAAGTGCATAGAGATCTTTTGCGACCTCCACGAATTTCTCGTTTGAATGATAGGGGCTTAGTGTGTAGCTTATTGATGCTTGAACATGTCCACCTTCACGCTTGACAAATTTCATTGAGGCTTCCATATTGCGAACATCATTGAGTGCATCAAAAATGCGGAATATGTCAATTCCAGCTTTTACTGCTTCGCTAACAAAGAGTTCTAACACATCATCGGGATAAGCTCGATAGGCTACAATGTTACTGGATCTCAAAAGCATCTGAAATTTTGTCTTTGGCATAATATCTTTGAGAGTTTCAACTCGTTCCCATGGGTCTTCATCAAGGAACCTCATCATGGAGTCAAAGGTTGCGCCGCCCCACATCTCAAGAGAATGATAGCCAACCCTGTCAATCTTCTCACAAATGGGAAGCATATCCTCTGTTCGCATACGCGTAGCGATAAGGGATTGATGCGCATCTCGAAGGGTTGTATCAGTAATCTTGAGTTTGGTCATTGTCAGCCGTTTTGATGTGAGGTTATGATGTATTTAGTAGTTCTGTTATCGAAGATTTGTATTCTAAATGGCTAATTGTGTTTTACTAACAATTCAGGCTAATCGATATCAACAGAGTGTCCATTAGGACAATTGTACAAATAGAAGAACTGTCGGAAGTCTTATAGCAAACCTCAGAAATCATTGTTATCTACGAAAACTAGCTGTGGTTTCATCGATATTCATTGACATACTTGATTCATCAGAATCTTTCAAACAAATACAACCTAATTCTGTTGATTATCATAGATTGTTAGAAGAGGCGATTGCCCCTTTCTATCAAGCTCCTGCACTATTGAGAGAGAGATACCGTATGAATGATGATGGTTCTTGGCAACAGTTTCTGCTAGCTGAGTATGAACGATTTGCTGAAGAATTTTGGAGAAATGAAGAAACTGGCGAGCGTCGTGTGAATTTGTTTCTCTCATTGGCATCAATGGTAGTAGCAGGATTTGCAGCTGTAACATCTCTCAATATTGTGCTTCTAACTGAACCACTGATAATTGGAGTAATCCTTAGTATTGCTGCATTCGTCTTTTGTGCGATGCAAATACTTGGGATTCTCACTATGCGTAGGATTCAGAAACGTAATCTAGGAACGGATCGACTAAAGGTGAGAATGGACTTGGTCAGGAAATATTTCAAGGATCCTAAGCTGAAGAAAAAGGACTACAATCCATTCCATTCATCCATCAATGAACTTGCTAGTGAGTTGGGAAAAGATAGAAAGCTCAAAGCTGGTGGGCTATTAGCCATGACGGCAGCGATGAACATCTTCATCTCATTCACTTTTCCAGGACTGGTGATTGTTGGTGTAGCAGTCCTTGGTTTTACACTTTTCGAGATTTCATGGTTAGTTCTCTTTGTGTTTAGTCTTATCATCCCCTTTGGAGTAACTGCAGATATAGTTCGGAGTTATATACTAACAAGAAAGACCGTGGGGGGTTGGGAATTCAGGGTCTTTGGAGAAAAGCTTGATTGGTCAAGCAATGAGGAAATATCAAAACTCTTGGATGAGAGTGATACTAGCAAATGGACAGACTATTACATACTGTTGGACCTTGATGGTGTTGGACTGAAGATACGTCAAAAGGCTAGTTCACAAAAAGTAGAGCTTAAGATTAGGCTAGCAAAAAGAGGTAAGATTGGACACTGGAAAAAATGGAGTGAATATTCCGTTTCTAAAATCATCATCGAACCTCTTGATATCGAGGAATTTAGATCAACTATTATTCGGACATTGAGTAAAGGTGATTTCAATATAGAATTGGCTAATAAAATTCTAGCAATTACTAAAGAGAATATTCTTTCTGTAACTAAAACAAGGAAACAAGCTAGAGCAGTCTATGATAATAAGAGTGGAAAATGGAATATTAGATTTGAAAGAACTTCTGCAGATGTTGTTATATTTGAGAAGACGGAGTTTGAAATTCACTCTGTGAAGGGTATCAAATTCCAAACTGCAGCTGTAGAGAGTAAGAACCTGAAACTACTCGATCGATTTCTAAGAGATCACCAATTTGCGAATGGACCTTACTTACTGGATTACCCGGCATTTCTTAGAAAGGAACATACCAAGAAAAGGAACAATCAGGAAGAATAATTTCGTATCTGTTTCTTTATTGGAATAAGTGCACCAAGATGATGGTCAATCAAAATCCTGACATCACATCTGAAAGAGTTTGTTCTAGGCAACTATTGAGCACCATCAAGAATGACGAAATTTTGTAGCATTAATAATAGCATCTGTCATTATGCGGAGAGGAGTTTCGCTATTGTATGATTTATGAGCCATATCACTAATTGGACCATAGAGATGCTTATGTCTAGATGTTATTCGTTCATAATATAGCTGAGTCATTTCATGGATAACAGCTAGTCCTTCATGTTCACCTATTAGGAAATTTATCCTAGTGTGGGGATAATCTAACTTTGCAGGTTTGTCTTTACTTTCAGATAGTAACAGTGGTTGTGCTTTCTTAGCCCATTGGCTGAATGGTAATGCTGGAGTTCCAAAAACATCATTTGTTGGTAAATCAATCAGGTGTCTAATGGCTAGGTAACACCAAAGTTGTTCCTCATCTCGCTCCTCTTTGTAAATCATAGTTTCCAGCTTATGGAGATAACCTTGAATAGCTGTAAACCTTTGTTCTAGGACATCATTTGCTTCTACGACCTCCTCGATTAGCTCGCGTAATTGTTGCATGAAAATTGAGAGTGTAGGTGTGGACCGTGTTTCTTCTGTTGTTACGGGCTGTTCTAACTCTATCTCAGGAAACGGATCGGGAGGACATCGTGGGCATGGGGGTAGAGGGCTTCCCAAGTTTACAAGATCAATATCCAAATCTAAATCAAAATAGCAGAGTGCGAAAGAAATCTGTGCAGAACCAGCACAATTCCCTTGAGCGATTAGTAGATGGTCAGGATTATCAGGATATGTTTCCCGTGCCACATCACAAATACATTTTGCGATGAACGCTTATCTACTGGCTAACTGAATTGCACCAAAACTCTCTCTGGTTCCGTATGCCCACATCCCCTCACGGCTTCTTACTTCAACAAGATTGAATCCTTTACCAAGGAGAGTACTAATCGCGTGTGATATTGGACTAGAGCTAGACGCCAAGTTGATGTACCATCCGTCACCAGCCCCACCTCCACTTAGAATGACTGTCCCCTTTGGGTCATCTGCGAGTGTTGGTGTAATTCTCAGCTCAATATCATTGCAACCAGCGTACTGAGTTTCAAGAGGATTTATTCTGCACTCGACAAGCCATGACGGGTTTCCTACATTTCCTTGAATGGATCCGATTTGACTTGCTGGTTGAAATTGGATTTCAACACCTTCTTTTCTAAACAATCTATCTTCCATATTTCGAACGAATAATGGCATAACCATTCCTCCTAAATGTACATAGCATCTTCTCTATCCACTTTTCGTTTCTAAGTAATCGAATTTCAAGCCGCTTGAACCCTCTCCTTTGCCAGCCGCTCTACTTCGACCCAACCAGAGATGAGTGGATCCATCAATCCATCTTGTTCGTTGAAATCCGAGGTTCACCTTCACACCTGCACGACTGACAGTTTCCTCATTAACACGTGATGTGGATATCAATAAGTTAGTAGTTGGAAAAATACGTTCAACTGGAGCAATTGGATCATTGCGAAGCATTCTTGCCTGAAATAGAGTTACTTGTCTTCCTTCAGGTTGTTGACGCACAGCAATGTAGGGAATCCAGTTTTCAGGTACAACAGATGCAAGACGATAGTGTAATAGAGGGCCAGGATCATCCACTAGATCTCTAAGACCAAGATTTGATGCACGTGCTCTAGCTGTTTCGAGGGTGTTCTCAATCAACTCTTTCAAGACATCATCGACTTCATCAGGTATCGTCATTTTGAGAAGATTCTCAATCACGACAGTCCCAAATGATATGATAGCATCTGTTGTAATCATGTATTCCATATCAATTGCGGCTTGAACTGCGTTTGTTGAAGAATTCCATAGAATACCCAAATTCGATTTCTCTATTAGCTGAACAATCTGATTTGCTTCCTCAGTTCCCTCTTCGGCCAATGTATTCGATCTCTCACGAATCTGATCAATTGATTCACCATCAAGAATCTCAATGCCAAGAGTTTCAGCCAGTTCATTTATAGATGCTAATAGTAGAGCTGCACTCTGTTCAAAAATAGTTGATGCAGGATTGGTTAGCTCGGAAACCGCTGCTCTTGTTGCAATCATTCGTTCTCGGCCTAATCTCTCTCTGAATGCTTCATATCCGGAAATTCTTTCACCCAATCTATTTCTGGTATTAATCTCAACTCCCCAAACCATATTCGCAATCTCATCTCTTAGAAATCGTACTTCCTCAATCTCTTTGTTTTCATCTTTCTTACCTAGTGTTGGTGGAATGAAGAGAAATGAGTCAGTATGAATTGAACTGCAAGGATTGATCTCATCAGCACTTCTCGGAGATTCAATTGACATACTGAAGAGATCCCATTGATTCCAACCTTCTTCATTTCCTGTATCTCTAACAGGTAGGATTGGTGTGACCTCGCCGAACACATTAGTTACCTCAAGAGAATCTATTCTTTTCAAATCACCAATTTCCATCTCTAAGGGAATAACAAACCAATCGTTTCCATGAATCAGAGCAAACTCCATCACCAATAGCTTTCCAAGGTCAACTTTATCCAGTGTTAGAGCCCCAAAATCGGTTTTGGCATCTTCAAATCTCCACCACCTATGATTAGGACAACCATAAAATGAAAGAACTGTAGGTATTGATTTAATTGGTTGTGGAGCGGAAGATGGGAGATCAATCTCTTCATCTAATACTTCTGTGTGATCACCTAAATGAGTTGTACCCATTCTTATCATTGAAAAGTCAAACCAATCCAAATCAGACCCATCATATTCACGAGAAACAAGAACTCTCTGTTCACGAACATCATTCTTTATTGCAGGTGCGGATACACAGAACTCATATTCTAATCTGTCTGATTGCCAAGCTTTGCTTGAATTGTCATTGGGCTTTGAATAGAAGGAATCCATCCATGCTCTAAGCCTATTTACAGCATCCTTTGCCTTGAGGCGATTATCTTCGGAAACATGCTCAGCTGCTTGAATTGCTTCATTGATTTTAGTTTCATTTTCACTCTTGAAGAAGGAGCCATCAAGAGATCTACAGAAATCACCTGTACTCGAAAGACCCACAATTGGCAATAGAAAATCACGCGTTTTTTCGTCAAGTGTTGGACTATCAAGAATAGAGGAATCAATACCAGCATAAGTTGCTTTCCTTAGCACTTTGAGAAATTCATTGACCTTATCTTCAGGAAGATTATCCCTCTTCAATTCTCGTATGAATTGTTGTCCAGCCTGTACTCTAAACCTCCATCCAGTATAACTGGACTCCTGTGTTTCCCCTTCAGCATCAAGAAACAACTCCACCTGTTCAACATTTTCTTGTTCGACAACCATTTCAAGTGGTTCTTCTGTGAGAATAGGACGATATTCATTGAGTCCCATACTAGGAGTTCGATACCGAGTAATTTTGGAGGTAGTAGTCATAAGAGAGGTCTGGATTGGAGAGCCTGCATCTTCTGCTTTGAATTCACCTGTCTGCCATTGACGAGTTAGCAACCAAACAGGGTCTCTTACCTGAGCTTGTAGTGTCCTTGTGATATCATCTGATCGTGATTGAGGTTCTATTCTTTGCCAGAACTTCATATAGGACGAGAATTTATCAACATCCTCATCAATTTTTGGCGTTAGAAAAGGCATTCTAAATGGACCCCTCCTCTCTTTTATATATGTTATATCTCCTCCCATCGTCTTCATCAGGATCTATTGGTACATACAGAGCAGGTAAGAAATGTCCTAAACCTAGAGTTTCATCAAAATTCACGGTTCTATCAAACCAATATCCAAATGGTCCACCAAACAGTGTTCCATCAATTGCATCAGTCAGGGAATCAATGTCATCAGGAACACGCATGGCATCAATATCAACCGCCCGTATTTTTGCTAGATCAATAACCTCCTCAACGATTTTAGCAAGGTGCTCTACATACCACCAACCATAGGTTTCTAAATCCTCTGAAGAGCTATCTGAAGAATCATCATCTCCTGTATCTGAATCTGATAAATTCGAGTTACCAACAACAAGTTTGCCAATGAATCTGAGGTTCAGATTTGGAATAACCACATGATGTTTTGGATCAAAGGCGGGAGGTACAGCCAACAAGATGCACTGAGGTGCTTCTGTATTGGGACGATTATAGTGATATGTAATCGCAGCGTTTACTTTTGGACTTGGTATTGTTTCATCCCATTCATCAACAACAAAACCTGCAATCTGAATGCTATCCTCAGAATCTAGTATATCTGCAAGAGAACTTCCAAAGGCAAGTGATATTACAACGACAAAGAGCCTTGCTGCATATCCTCAAGATTGATTCCATCCAAAGGATTTGCAAGCCAGTGGTTGTTTTCAGGATGTGGTAATTGACCTATATTGAGATTCAACCTATTTATTCCGGTGAAAGATTCACTCAGAATCATTGTATTTTCATATTGACTCAACTTTTCATGGGTGTGGGCGGCTCTCTGAAGCCACGAATCGACTACCCCACTGGTTACTTGAGCATTCAACACACTAGTAGTTAGTTTCAACTCCTCTTTGTTTCGTACTATGAATGATGGTAGTGTTTTGAAAGTCGTGCCAAAAATGCAATTCATACAGGCAGCTAATCGATTCATTGATTTACGAACATTGCTTGGGTCACGCTCTTCTTCCTCTGCAACAGCCTCAATTGGATAGTAAGCATTCCTCAAGCATATCGCTTCAACAAATAGAGTTGTAGCCTCTGACATTCTATTTGAAAGCTCATTCACCACGATCTGTGCTTGGGCACTAAGGGTATCAATGGTGTCAGACTTTGGAACAGATGATCGAACTCCAAAAAGACTTGAATTAAGCAAGGCAACTTGAAATTCAGGTACAGTTATGGGATCTGCCTGAAGTGAAATAATAAAAGAATCCAATTGTTGAAGGATAGATTCTACAAGGGCTAGATGTGTATCAATCTCATCTTCTGAATATATTGAAGAAGGATCTCCATCAGCGCTCTCAGGATGAAGAAGATGTATAGGTTCAAGTGCTCGAGATTCGGAAACCAGTTTGTGCAACCTCTTTGCAAGAGGGATTATCTCAAGAAATGATCTCTTGTCTGCAGCCCAGTTTTCATCATGGCGAAAATCAATTCTAATCTGATCTAGGTTCTGCCAAGTCAATGCAGCCGCCTTGACTACCGCCTGACGTTTAATACGAGATTCAAGCTCGCTTGCTCCGCCACCTATAGGAAATGCGGCCATAGCCAAGAAGTCTAATGGTCCGAGGTTCTGTTCATTTGACAATTCACCGAGAGAAATCTCAACAATTACGTTATTGCAGATACATCTACAAAGAATATTCGCAGGATTTCCTAGGTAGTTGCCAACCCATCTACTAAGTACAGGTGCAGCTACTGTCCGCGGAGAAGTACGGTTTGGCCAGTCACTTGCAGGTAGTTCATCATTCCAACTGCAAATTGTCAAGACACGATGTTTGAATGTGAAACCTTTCCTAGGAGTCAAGATACTTTCAGGTTCTGGAATAACTCCTCCACTCCCAGCTAAAGCATCCAGCAATGCTGGTGCACGGTCAAAGTTACCTCTGATATTATGATAGATATTTTCATAGATTGCAAGATCATTAATGGCATCTAGAGCATCTTCTATGCAATCAAGTTCTAACGCAATAGCCTCTTGTCGTTCTGTATTCAGATTGGGTAAGACATTGTTATTGTTGAATGGAATTGGATTCTCCTCATTGTTCTTTGTTCTTGTCCAAGCTTCTAGTAACTTCAGTCCATCAACAACATTCCTGGGAACTACAACTTCAACAGTCTCAGTATCGACGCCCTCGGGTCGTTCTTCATGAAGAGTCTCGAGAGGGTATAAATTGCGGAATTCATAAACACAGCTCCCGAATGTATCAATGAACTGAGGATGATTCTCAAACAAAGCCTTCTCGAAACGATACCCCAAAAGTGCGGATAATGGCTGACCTTCACGAATTCCATCGAGAAGCCACATCGCTCGACGCGTCCTATCAGATGTGAGACGAATATCAAAAGTAGGTTTTTCTTCTTCTTCTGTGTGTGTTAGAAATGCATTTCGGAGGATTGCACCGGCAGCGGCTTGATCATGAGTTGGAGCGACTATGTAACCTCCAGCTCGTGTCGATCCAGGAGGATCTTTCTTGAGATTCTCCACCCAGCCATATGCTCCAATATGAATACCTTCAGGAGCAATTTTTCTCATATTATGAAGACGTTTCGTTGCTACTGATGTTATAACAGCATCCAACCGATTTGTGAACAGATCAAGAGTTTCACCAAGGAGTCGCTCAAGCTCCGCAGAAGGCAACTCCTTCAAAATTTCCAGGGATTTATCAAACTCACCGTACGTTTTTTCATCTTCTTCATCAATCATCAATCTAGATACTCGTAGCAGATTGTATAGTAGACTGTTACATTCGATTGTTTCATCTGTTTCACTATTGAGAGCATCTCTTGATGCCTCAAGAAGATGATCTATGTAATCACGTGTTTCATAGTCCTCCCCTTCGATAAGTGGTTCTTCGGTCAAGGGAGCTGTTTGCACAAAAGGATATAATGGAGGTTCATCAGTTACTTCACCATCTGGTGTTTCAGGAGTACCAACGGTTCTTCTTAGATTCGAAAGTTGGTATCCTTTCCCCCAAGCAACTAGATTCAATATCAACGGGTTCAAATCTGGGAATGAATCCTCATCATCATCGTGTAGATCTTTAAATTTCTCTCTGTAATATTCCCATTTCTTACGGTACTCATCTTCGAAATCATTTAGCCAATCCACATCTACTGGCATACCCATTGTTTCTAGAAAACCACCCATCCACTCTGAAATCCAAGCCCAGTTTAAATCTCTCCAGAACCAAAATAGTCCATATAGAAAGAAGATAGTGACAAAGGGTCGTATGAGAGCATCTCGAGAACTTGGCCCCATTCCAAGTATGGTCACCAATTCATCATCAGGATCGGTAATTCCCCCCGCATAAGGGACATTTTCGGTTTCCGCAGACATTATGCGCCAGAGTGGTGATAGTTTGTCCAGAATCTTGAGAATCATTGAATGCAGAAAAATCGCCTTCGATTCGGTCTCTCCTGATACACCGGAGAAATCTGCAGACGAGGGAGCCCAAGTTCTTAGACTTGTTGCGGGAAGAATCCCATATGGGTTATCACCAACTCTAATTGCAGACAGGGGACCTCTACCTCGTACAAAGTCGAGAAAATAATTCTTGATGTGATCAACAATGTCTGGAAACGTTTCTTCGAAATGTTCCTCAAAACCTGTACTATCTCCGTTACCTGAAGACCAAGTCCAACTCGTGGGCTTAGCAAGCATTTTTTTGAGATAATAGCCCATAGTTGAAGGCCAAAGAGCATTAATCATATGTTGTGCGTTCGTATCCTCCATAGTATCTGCGTTTTCGTTGTGTTGGAAAGTTGACAAGTCAATCCCTAATGCTTTTGCAAGTCTATCACCATTAGTAAACTTAGAATCCTCACCTGTCATTACGTCAGGCCCAAATTCCCTTTCATAATGTGCCATAGGATCTGTTGTACGATTGTATCCAGATTCCGAGTTCACAACATTATTGGTTGGAGTTCCTTGCTTAACGAAACTAAATCCTTCAGTAAAACGATGATTCTCAATCAAATCTTCAATCAGTTTCTTGTTATCTTCTGGAGAGCTTGATGCTCTTACCCCAATTGCGACTACATAGTCAAATCCATTGGTGAGATCAAAATAATCAATGTCATCGTACTTATCGGTGTACGTCTTGACATCATCATCAGTGATTGTAATCGCCATTCCTTGTACAACTGCTTCTTGATATTTGACCACCCAGCTTGAAGCAGCATCAAAGAACAAGACTTCATCTGGATCAGGATCATCGGTTGTAGGTATTGGAGCTGGTCCGACGTGCAGAGGCGATGGCACCGGATTGCCCATTTTCTGAAAGACCATTTTACCATTCTTGTACAGGCGAACCACAAAGAAATCGGGCATAACAAATGATCTAGGAGGTTCACTCCAAGCATCAGGATGTACTCGAATCCCGTGATTTTGGATAAGATCTTCTCCTGTTGCGAATGTAGGTCTTGTATGCCCATCCTCCATTGGATTACCATTCCTATCGAGGGGAACCATAGAGGGAATGTTTCCAATGTTTGTAGTTATTTTACCAGAGTCATTCGTGAATTTTTCAAGCTCGTTTGGTCTGAAAAGCTGAACTATGTATGCTGCTCTTTCAGGGCTATACTCATTGGCTATCTCGAGCCATGCCGTGTTCCATCTATCGTTCCACTCTTCCTCGAGAGATTGTTTAACATCCTCAGGAATATCATCCGCAGTATCAGCAGGATAAGCAGATTTTCCAGCCCACCAGATTCTTTCAATGTAGCGGCATCCCGCAGCGTATTCAGCTTCTGTTAGTGAGGGTTCGTGAGTTTGAATGGCAATGTCATCAGGGTAAATCCTAACTCTCAGTTCTACACCATTATCTCCGGGCAAGAATTTGGTTTCCAATCGTACTGGAAGCATGAGGAAAGGAAACATAGATTCAAGGACAGGTGAGGGATCATCAGACACGAAACCTCCTTCTTCAGGTGAGAGCATGTCTAGTATTTCTTGCTGGAGAGATTTTATTGAATTACGCAAGACTACAATTTCAATCTTCAATTCATTCTTTGCCGCAACTAATTCATTTCGTTTTGCTTCCTCTGTAACCCTATCCTCGTTATCTTCAGCAGTTCCCACCCTTCGCATTTTCTCAAAAGCAATATCCTTTTTTCTGAGGCTCGTTTCTATCTCTAAAAGCTGACGTTCTTTGGCAATCTTTTCGGATAATTTAGTGGATAACTCTTGTTTCTTTTCAGCTAGAATATCTTCACCCAACGATAATCCCTCCATCGATCTTCAATCTTCACTCGCCTCCTCTTTAGGCATCATATCATCTGCGTGAGTGGCGATCCGCACAGGTTTTTGAAGGAGAATACTTGCCCGTATTGCAGAGTTCGAATCCCAAGCGGGATCAAGTTCATTGTCAGGGTCAATTTTTCGATCAATAATGTAGCCATTGGGTTCATGGTTTATGTCAGGCCATATCAAGTCATCCCAATCACTACCTTCATCATCTTCAACAATAGCATCATCATCAGCCCCTGCACCTACAGGTATCTGCTCATCAATACCAAATCGAGACTCACCCACTCTCTCTTCAATCACAAAATACCATCCCGGATTGTTGTCGGGAATATTTACATTACCATTGACAGCTGATACTATCTCGATTTTCCCACGGGCGTCATCTTCAACTAGATCAAACCCTAGAAATGTTATTTCAGGTGGTAGAGTTCCTCGAAAGATAGGAGTCTTTGTTTCAGCCATGTCATCAAAGATTGGTTCTCTGATGTATCTCTTCCCATTATATTCACACAGGTACGAATCATTCTCATCCTCCACGTCAACCCATTTACCGTGTACTGCATAGATAACAGCTGTTGGATACTTCTTGAGCAAATCCCCTCGAATCAGAAGAACGAGTTTACGCTGTTGCTTTGGAATATCTATGCTCGGGAATACGCCTCCTACAATTGGGGGATTCTCGCCAAGCTGTGAGGATACAAGATATCCTGTTCTTGGATTGTGTCTGTACCAGTTGTGAATATCACCAATGTTCTCAAGCCGATGTTCCAATTCATCAGCAATCTCTTCTGTCATTTCATCAGGATAATGATTTTCCCATTCCTCTTCGGGTATATCTTGATGCCGTTTCTTTAGTTCATCTTCTATACTACTCATTAATTTCCCTGTTGGCACAAATTCTTTCACATCCCAAAACTGTTTGAAATATGTTGCATCAAGAGGAGATGGAAACTCTCTCCAGAGTAGCTCTCTGGCCATTTCAGTGTTCAATCCAAGCATATACGACTCAATGAATTTTCGATTTGTTTCCAATAATCCGAGTGTGTTTTGTGGAATGAATTCCAGTCCGGGAAGTAGATATTCATGTGATAGATCACGCAGCGGTTCATACATTGGCTGTGGGTAATAAGGTCCGACACGAATTGGGTTAAGATCTGGAGAAAGGTACTGAACAAAACGGAATTGAGCCCTAAGTCGAGCAAAGAGCGTATCACGGGGACGGAGAGAATTCAATACTACTTGTTGTATTGCCTGAAGAGAAATAGGAGTAAAGGGAGTGATAGTAACTGACCCCCGATCTAGGAACCGAGCACAAGCGCTGATGGAGAAATTCAAGAATATATGAGGGTTCAGACCTTCAAATAGATTGACTCCTTCAGGTGAGGCTAAGGGAGGAGAGTGAATAACCATATCTGGGCGTATAGAAATCGTCCTAAGTGCATCGGCGTTGATGTATTCTGGAGTCATCTGTTTTGATAGAACAACTCCAAAGTATAATGGCAACAACTTTCGAAGAAGTATCACTACAATTGCTATCGCTATAACGATATACGGAATAATGAACTCTAGTCCAGTTAATCCAGTTGCGAATCGGTAAGCTATGAGTAGCGCAACAAGTCCAATTGCAAGGATTGTAATGATAACAAGAAGCAGCCACTTCATTCGAGCACCGAAGAGATCAATGACTCCAGATCCTGGAGGTTTGGTCGCTTCAGAAAGGTCATTCAAGTTAATTGTTCCAGGAGGGTCTGGAGGTGGACCTGCAGGAGCAATTTCACCATTGTTTAGTCGTTCTAATAAGCTTGCACGATTCTCAACACTATCATCGTTCTGAGTACTTCTCAGTGGTCCAAGTGGTCTACTGATTCGTCGAAAAGCAGGGTACAAGACTGAACTTGAAATTTGACTTGCAGTATGTATCAGATTCGACACAGTTGTTTGATTTTCAACTTCGATAACCTCAGAGTCTACAAGAATTCTAGACTGCAACTTTGCTGTTAGAGAAAGGAAATTGCCTGTAGATAGCTGAGCTAGTTTACAGTTGTAGAGCTTCTCTCCTACCTGCAATGCAAGCTGTGCCTGTCGAAGTCGTTGATTGGCTTCAAGTACAGCCCCCGCCTGTTCCCAAGCTGAAGCCATTAGATCTTCCTGTTGATCCTGAACAACTAGTGTTCCAAATCCTGCAGAGGTTCGATGTCGTGGATCTAGATTTAGGTTTCCAAACCACTCTCTTGTTGGAACTTTGTTCTCTTCGGTACTTGATACTAAAACACTCAGATCAACTTTGGACCTTGCATCATGCCATGCACCATATAGAGGTGGTAGAATCAGCAGACTATCATGATGTACTTGGTTATCTTCGTCAAAGTCCTGAATCCACGTAGTTCTCTTGTTGAGGAGACATGCAAGACTTGTCTGGAAGTCGTTCTCATCAGATGTTGGCCATACTGTTGATTTCGTCTGGAGAGATCTGAGAGCTCCTTCAAGCCCAAGAGAATGAATAAGTGTATCTTCTTCTGGTGAATCAACGACAACAGATGGTCGCTGGTATCCGGGGTCCCGGCAATTGATATGGCGCTTACCTACACGTTTGTCAATCACCCTAGGTTCGAGTAAGCGCACTAGATACTCAAAATCTCCTCGTGCACCAGTTCGGAACTCCCATTTGAAATAGTAAGGCAATCGAACTTCTGTTTGTGGAATATCAGTCAAATCCCATGCATATTGTAAGAGTGATGGCTCATTACCAGAATCAATAGCAGATGTTAATTCTCCAAGTCCAGCAAGTCGACCACTTTCGAATGTTGGAACAATAAATGCATTATATAGTACCCCTTCTACGAGTCTTCGAGGACATATCAATCGGGATGTGATGGTTTCAGGGGAATCTGCAATAATTTGTTCAATCTCTTCGGGTTCCAAATAGTCATCCGGTGTATTTGCCTGAACATGTGCCCAAGCCCAGCTTTTAGAGATATCAGGCAAGGGTAACTGATCATTCACTACTCTAACATTGATTGCGGATAGAGGTTGATTTTCAGTGGCTGGGATCTCGTCAAACTACACTTCATTGCCATTCCCACTAGCAGATTGTGGATCACAAGCCTTCAAAACAATGAGACACATCCATGGTCTTAGACGTGCGTCACCAGCAGATACTGCAGGAGTCATACACCAAGGTAGATCTGCTTGTGAGAACTCAACAATTGGAAGGAAATTGGGTTCATAATCACCTACAACAGCCTTGAAAGTAGGATCAGTTCGTACAATCATTCTAGTATCGATTCCAGTTACATCACCAGGACCATAGAGTCTGATATCCTTGGTAATCGGGTCCTTTCCATCGACAGTGATAGCAACATTCAGCTCAGTTCGATGTCCATCAGGAGAAAGGGCAATATCATCTGTGTTTACGATATATTGTGCCATCCCCCTTCTAAGATATGGAAGAAAGATGTAATGTGCAAGACCATCACTCATTGGAGGCCACCTCA
>Ga0114923_10001327_pt1 | contig 17238 bp, 16 predicted proteins | sample SumtaG_FD_89578 | JGI IMG/M metagenome (GOLD analysis project Ga0114923, IMG submission 89578) | Deep subsurface microbial communities from Indian Ocean to uncover new lineages of life (NeLLi) - Sumatra_00157 metaG | ecosystem: Environmental > Aquatic > Marine > Oceanic > Sediment | place: near...
CTTTCTCCCTGATGTTGGCATCCGGGTCTGCTTTAGCCAGGCGGACCAGCATGGGCAGGGCCTTATCGCTGTCCTGCTGACTGAGAATAAAAACGGCCTTTTCTCTCAGTTTCGGGTTATCCTTGTTCTTGAGAATTTTTTCCAATATAGGAATTGTCTTATCACTTTTCATCATTAACAGGGCATTTAACGCGGCTTCTTTCAACTGCCGGTCCTCATCCTTTTTTACCTTTACCGCGGTTTTCTCAGCAGCCAGGGAGAACATCCCCGAAAACAAACCCATCGACACCATTAACACGATAACCATTTTGACTTTCAATTGTTTCATTTCAAACCTCCATTGTTTTTAATTTTCTTTCAAACCCATTAGACGGGGATGAAGAAAAATGGGTTTACATTATTTTTACTGTTGGAGAATTTTTAATAGAAAATCCTGTGCTTTTTCGCTTTTGCAATTTCCCAACCAGAAAATCACCGTCTTTTTCAACTCCAGGTTCTTTTCTTCCCGGTAAATACGGATCAACTCTTTTACAGCGTTATCGCTGCCCGTTTGGGCGATGGAGAAGATTATTTTCTTCTTCAATTCTATTCCCGTCGTAACTTTGTAAAGTTTCACAAGCTGTTTCAGGCTTTCCATGGTCCCTACCTGTCCCATCCAGAATACGGCTTTCTCTTTAATAGAGCTGTCCGTGTCTGTTAAAGCCACTTTTACCAGGAGGGGAAGCACCCGTGGATCATCCAACTGTGCCAGGACAAAGATTGCCTTTTCTCTCATTTTCGGGGACTTATTTTCCCGTATAATTTTTTCCAGCACAGGAAAAGCCTTTTCCCTGTCGATGTGCAGCAGCGCATCCAGGGCGGCCAGTTTCACCTCTGAGGCATTGTCTTCTTTTATACCGTTGGTAATATATTTTTTGTATTTTTTCAACCCTTTATCCACCAACTCTGCGGCCAATTCAAGGGTCAGCAGTTTCGCGCTGCCGGCCCATTTACCGGAGGGATACCGCTGCTTCAACAGGGTCAGGTTCTTAAGGGCTTCTTCCTTTAATACCAGTATGTGGTCAAGGTCGTCGATTTCCAGGCTTAACCGGTTCATGCAAAAAGCCAGCCAGTAAAGGGAATCATCCATCCATTTATTTTCCGGGAAATCCCTGGAAATTTTTTTAAACAAAGGGATGGCTTTTTGCCAATCGCTGCTGTAGACAAATTTCTTCGCCTCAGTGAACGTCCGGGCTATTTCTTTTTCATCCGGCACCCCTTGCCCGGACCCAGCCGGAGAAAAACCGGCATACATTAGCATAATGAAAAGGATTATAATGATTTTTTTCATGTGTTTTCCGATCATTTTTTCCTCCTATAACGTCGATATTTTCCTTTGTTGTTTACTAAAAACCGTTATCTTAAACAGGATATCGTTATCTTTAATGAGCTGCTGCACGACCCTGCCGCCGGCACTATCCCCTCCGCTGCTGTGGGAAATTTCCAGAAGTATCAATTCCAGTTCATCCATTAGCCGTTTGAGGGGGATATTCTTGTCCCTGGCTGCGATTCGTTTCAGCAGCCGGTTTTCCAGCAGGAGTTTTTGCACCGTACGCTTTTCTATGGTTACCATATCGTTTTCTCCCGGGCCTAGCGGGTATTCCGACGGTGTATAATTGGCGTAATCGATTAGTAGGGGTTGAAGGTTGTAAAAATGTTCAGCCACTGCGGGATTCACCTGCCTGGAGATGAGGGGCGAGCTTCCTGGGATATTTTTGCCGGGGTCAAGGGCAAGGTATTGGCCGATAACGATCCCCACCACCAGGAGAGCCATTGCCGCGGCAGGGTATAACGCCCAGCGGATCAAGGGTCTTCTTATTTTTATTACAGGTGCCGGCCCCCCTTCTTGTGTCTGCGTCTGTTCCTGCTCCAGTGTATTAATTTTTTCTTGCAGTGCCGGGTAATAATTATCCCAGAAATCCTCGCTCATCCGGGGCTGCTGCCGTTTGTCCATTATCTTCATTAAACCGGTCAGTTCTTGGTACTTTTCCCGGCACCCCGGGCAGGACTTTAAATGGTGAAGGAAATTTTTTTTCTTTTTTCCCTGTAATTCATCGTACAGGCCGTTCACCATTAATTTGTCTATTTTCTTACATTTGCTCATGGGTTCACCTCCTTTCCCGGGTTATCCCGGTAAAAGCTCAACTGCTTGCGCAATTTTTTTACTGCTCTAAAAACCAGGCTTTTAACGGTCCCCTGGGAGATATGTAACAATTCTGCCACCTCTTTACCGGCCATGCCCCGGTAATGCCTCAGTACAAATACGGAGCGTTCCCTTGGGGTCAATTGCTGCAGCGCCTGCTCAACATGCTGTTGGATTTGCAGGGATTCGGTATAGGTTTCCGGGTTGCCGGAATAGGGGCTTTCATCGTAAGTGGGCTGGGATTCCCAGGCGGGTGAGTCGCTTAAAACAGATTTTTTCCGTTTTTGATCGATAAAGGAGTTAAGGGTAATGCGGTAGAGCCAAGTACTTAACGAAGCATTGCCTTTAAATTTTTGTAGGGAGCAGAAGGCTTTGAGAAAGACTTCTTGGGACAGGTCTTCGGCGTCTTGTTTCGAGCCGGTTAGATCGAAAGCCAGGTAGAAGATTTTCTTTTTATTATTTTCGACAATTTCCCTGAATGCGTTCTTGTCACCGCTGCATGCTTGTTTTACCAGGTTCCATTCGTTGTTATTCTTTGGTTCCATACAGAGATTTAGACGGAAGTATTGAAGGTAAAGTTTACACAAAAATCAAGAAAAATGAAAGGAAACCGCCAATGTTTTTTAGCCGCGAAAGAAGCGAAGAAAGTAAAGATCGGTTTAATAAAAAGTTTTGTGGATGTTTCACGGTCCAGGGGGTGGTTTTTCAAAAGAACCCCCTGGTAGCCGAAGGCAGGTGGTTCGACAGGATGAGTTTGAGGTTCTTGTGGGGCTTATTTATACTCATCCAGCAGAGGCTCGTTTCGGGCTGGACCGGACGGGGGGCATCCACGTTCGTATTGTTACTTTGGATGCCCGTCCGGTCTAGGGCTCGTCAGTAGAAATATGCCAGGTGCGTGCAAGGGTGCAAATTTCGGAGAAGAGGCGGGTAAAAGGATCTGAACGCTGATATGCTGATAAACGCTGATAATTATGATAGACTATGATAAAATAAGGTGTCCTTCGGACTTGAAAGATAATCGAAAAAGATCGAAAGGAAGAGTTAGAAATAAATAATCAGTTTGTACTTGAAATTTTTTCCAGGATGTGGTAATTATTATATATGAAGATTGAAGGGTTTATTTGGTATGTCGATGTCGCTGACAAGCTTGAAAGTAAACACAGCGTAACAATAAACGAAGTAGAAAGTCTTTTTAGTAGAAAACCGGTTTTCAGGATGATAGAAAAAGGTCGTATCAAAGACGAAAATCTTTATCGTGCATTAGGTCAAAGTTATGCAGGGAGATACCTTGCAGTATTTTTTATTTATAAGACAACCAAAGAGGCCTTAGTTATCTCGGCCCGCGATATGTCAGACCGAGAAAGGAGAATTTATGCAAAAAGAAAAAAGTAAACAAACAAAGAAACGGGACCCATTGCCCGAATCATTCGAATCTATCTCAGCAGCAGCAGATTTCTGGGATACCCATGATTCGGCCGACTATGAAGATATAATGGAGGATATTGATTTTGATGTGGACATTAAGCGTCATATTTTTTTAGTTCCTGTTGCCGAGTCAGTATTTGGAGATATTCGAGAAAAAGCCAGGTCCCAGGGAGTATCTACGGAAACAATGGTAAACCTCCTGCTCCGGGAACATGCGTCATAGAATAGTTTAGGGAATGGGTTTATTGTTTTCACTCATTGGTGATTGAAAAATTAATCGTATTTTAATATCTCTTTGCTTCATCGATGAACGTCTGCATCCCTTGCGGCGGGGGGAAAGAGGGCTACAAGAGATTTACTATTCATTAAAAAGTTTTACCATTTCAAAAAAATCCTCTTTTTCAATATCGGCGGATTTTATTACCTGGTTATTCTTTGTCAAAATAGCCGCAATATCCAGGTTATCATTGTAAATTTCAATTTCCAATACTTTTTTATTGTCGAAATTTATGTATTTCAGATAGATACCCCTTGACTACCTTTTGCTGCTTGCTTTTCTATTTGCCGTTCGATGATTGCTTCGTTTTCGATTCTGAATTGCTGGAACTGGCTCATCAGCCAATGACGGACCAGTGGTACACGGAGCATAAGAGAGATCATTTCTTTCATTTCATCGTCCATTTCTTCTTCAAAATTGGTTTCGCTTACTCTTTCGTTTTCTGTCTTATCATAGAATAATTTCCCCCGGCCGCATAAGAAATAATCCATGGAGACATTATACCGGGAAGCCAGGATCTGCAGTTTTTTACTGTTAAGATAGTATTCTCCTCTTTCAAGTTTTCCCATGGCGCTGCGCTTGATTCCCAGTTGAGCGGCAAATTCTTCTTGAGTCATGCCCAGGTGTTTCCTGAGTTCAAATAACCGGTCACCGACACGTTTCATTTCAATTTCTCCTTATTTTAATTCAACGTTGGATGATAGACTAAAAGATTGCTGCTGTCAAGCCCTATCTGGTCTTTATGGGACCGCGCTGCCCTTATTTAGACCTTTTTCCTGTAATTTAAAACAAAAAGGTCTCTTGTGGGACGAAATGGTCTGGTTTTGACCGTCGTCCTACAATAAGGGGCGAAATGGTCTCACTTGGGCCGAAATTGTATGATGTGATGGAAATTGGTCTCATGTGGACCGCCATCCCACAATGGGCGGCGAATTGGTCTAACTTGGACCGCAGTCCCACGATGGAGACCGAGATAGTCTCTTTTCGACCTTAATCCCACAATAAGGGGCAAAATTACCTGATGAGAGATAAATTGTCTCTGAAAACAGCGAAAAAGGTTCCTGGCTCCCTTGAATCCTGGTATTTTACTGTTTTCTCTTTTATTTTCCTTTTTGATTCCTGATGAGAGAAAATTTCTTTTCCTGTCCCTTTTTTCTACAAACTGGGCCGGGATCAAGTCTTGCATTAACACATTGTTGCAATGCAGGACTTGATCACCGTCTTATTTACATATTCCTAAATTTACACACTTAAAAGCCTATAGGGCGGCTTATCATCAGTCAACAGTAGTAGATACTATTTGCAACAGCAGTTTGACACTGGTTCTTGCCCAGTAATAAACAAATAAGCTATCAAATACTCAATATCGAATTGAGTTACATCACCGTCACCATCTACGTCTGCTGCACACGGAGGCACAGGCTCTGGTTCCCAAATCGGCTCAATAGACAAGTAATCGATCAAATAGGAAATATCGCCGATAGTTATGTCACCTTTAGGATCGCCATTCACATTTCCGCAGACAGGGCTCCATTGAGCCACCAGGGGATGTAGGTCTTGGTCACCTATCCCACCAGGAATGTTGTATGGGGCTGGGGGGGTATCAACGATTCCATCGTTATTTGAATCAGGGCCAGTGAAATCGCTCCAATAGTTCCCACAAGATGGATACTGAAAGTACCACTGATTACCAGTGCAAGTATCAAGAGAATTCTCAATGTAAGCATTGTAATTAATGTTGTCGATGAGATTGTTATGGTGGAAAATGTTGTTATTGGACGAATCAATCAAGTAAATGCCTTGATGGTTATCATGGATGGTATTGGCATAGATGACATTGTTTGAAGAAAGCTGAAGGAATATGCCGGAACCCTGCCTCAGGCTGTTTGTTATGTCATTGCTATAAATCTTATTTCCTGATGATTGATATAACAAAATGCCAGTAAAACACCATCTGTCATTGGTAATCGTGTTGTTGGACACAACATTTCCTGTCGTTCCCGGGTACAAATAGACCCCGTTATGGCAATCCCGGATGTTGTTGTTATCGACGATATTGTTATTGGAATCGATTACAATTCCCGCATAAAGAGGGTCACCAGTATAATTAAGTTTACAATTTTGAATGGTGAAACCTTTTATATTCACCCCATTAGCCGCTATTTCAACAACATTTCCTAATGAACGACCATCAATAATCGTATTATCCTTGCTTTCCCCGATAAGGGTGAGAGATTTTTCGATGGTCACAATTTCCTCGTATGTACCACTGTGCACAAATAACGTATGCCCGGGAAATGCGGCATTAATAGCCGCCTGAATAGTCGTGAAAGAATCCCCAGTGTCAAGATTCTCGACCGGATGAGTTACAGATACAGAACAATTGGGATAACCGGAAATAAACTCCTCACAAATACCTCCTGCAACAAACTCATAACCGTCAGGCGTTATTTCATAGTATGTATCGTAACTCCCTTCGCACGATAGTCCTTCCCTTAAAAAGCAAAGCGACTTATCTCCCACTGGATACTTAAATACAATAACATATTCCGTACCCACATCCAACGAAATTATATTACAATTTTCTGGGCAATCGGGTGGATAGGGAGGGCAATCGTCAGTAAGATCGATTTGAAAATTGTATGTACTCTGAGTCGAAGAATTAAGATTTCCATTGTCAATCCGATTCCCACCGTTTCGCTCATAAACCTCAATCGCAATGGATAAGTTATTGTAATTCTCATCCATAACTTTGAATCCCACTTCGTAACAGTGGGATAATAATGGGATAGAACCGGCAATTAAAAGAAAAACCAAAAAGCTCATTACGATAAATTGTTTCATGTTACCTCCTTTATTAAACCACGGATTTACACGGACAGTTTTAAATTTGTCCGTGTTCATCCGTGTCAACCTGTGGCTAATTCTTTCATTTTTTTTATTAAACGTTTACATTTAGCCACTAAATGTCACTTAAATGGGTCTGCTTTTAAATTTTCAGACTAAATTTAATCAATAACCCCACCAGCCTCTTGATGAGCGCAGCAGGGTTTAGAGTTACAATTAGTTTGATTTACTGTGTTACAACCAAAATCTACTGTGATACAACCAAGACATTCTGAAATAATGAGTAATGACCAATAGCCTCCGTAAACATTGTCCATCACATTGTTGTTCAGGCGAGCAATTGTTTTTTTGTTTAAGCTTAATTTCTTGCTAAACGTCTTAGATTTCATGGTTCCTCCTTTTTAAGTTATTGTTATTGGGTATTCACTATGCAAAAAACTTTCCAATTGTCGATATTCACTGGTATAACCCGGGAAACAATTCTGATAAACCTTGAAAGCTTGTATTATCGGTAGAAAGATTCTTTAAATGAAAAATATAATTAAGTTGGCGATGAGGGAAATCACTACCAAAATGGAAGGGAAATTCGGAAAAATTTCCGAATTTTCGCAATTAATTGCGAATGAATCGTACTAAATTTCTTTTTCTATTTTGAAGGGAAATAGGAAGGGCAGCCGTTTTAATCATTAAATTCAAATACAGGCATCGCCGGTCTTAATTCGTCGGTCCATTGCCCCACAAAATAATGGGTATAATTAAAGCCTTCGCCTACCTTTTTGCCTGAAGCGAAGGTTTCCTTATCGAAGGCGTACAAATATAAATCGCCGTTTGCTTGTCGGATAATCATATCGGGGGTACCGTTTCCGGTCCAGTTTCCTACAAAGTAATGGGTAAAATCCCAACCGCCCCCCACCTGTTTACCTGTGCCGGGGCCATTAAAGGTGCCATTTTTGAAGGGAAACAACAGCATTCGTCCATCTGAAGCTCGGGCCAGCAAATCATCGGTACCGTTGTCGGTCCAATTACCGACAAAGTAATGGGGATAATTGAAGCCTTTTCCTACCCTTCTGCCTGAAGCGAATGTTTCTTTTTTAAAGGGGTATAAATATAAATCACCATTTGCTTTTCGGATAATCATATCGGGAGTACCGTTTCCGGTCCAGTTTCCCACAAAGTAATGGGTAAAATTCCAACCTTCACCTACCTGTTTACCTGCGCTGGGGCCATTAAAGGTGCCATTTTCGAAGGGAAACAACAGCATTCGTCCACCTAGGGTTCGTGCAAGCAAATCATCGGTACCGTTGTTGGTCCAATTACCGACAAAATAATCGGTATAATTAAATCCCTCTGCCACTTTTTTGCCGGATTTGGGTAGATAGAAGGTTTCATCGTCGTAGGGAAACAATTCCAAATTACCGTTTGATTGTCGGATGATCAGATCGTGGGTATTGTTACCGGTCCAGTTCCCAACAAGATAATTAGTACCATACCAACCGTGCCCCACCCGTTTACCTGCGTCCGGTAAGTCGAAGGTTCCATTTCTGAAAGGGAATAACAGCATTTCTCCATATTTGGTTCGAACAATCAGGTCATGGGCATTGTAGGCGATGATGTCCTGATTTGCCGGGGGGGTATTATTTGAAAAAAAAGTGAGCCCGGGTAAAAGCACCACTAAAAACAGGACTAAACGTTTTGTTGTGCAGTGATTCATGGTTTTAATACCTCCCTGGTTCATGGTGAATCAATGGTTCGGTCTCCTTTTTTTATTTTATAAGCACCGATTTTATATCTTAAACGGGATTCGGAAATCCCCAATTCCTGTGCCGTCCGGGTTTGGTGGTGGTTGTGCTTCCTGAGGGTTTTTTCCAGGATACTTTTTTCAATAACGTTTAATTTTTCCGGCAGCGGCAGGTGGTTATCGTCCACAATCTCATCAAAACACAAATATTCCTGGTTGCAGATAAACACCGGGAGATCATGGGTCATCAGGATATCGGATTTGGCCAGCACCAGGGAACCTTCGATAATGTTTTCCAGTTCCCGGATATTGCCCGGGAAATGGTATTTTATCAGGGCGTTTAATGCTTCCCGGGAAATGGCTTTCACCTGTTTATCCTCTCGCCGGTTATATTTTTTGATAAACAAGTCGATTAAATGGGGGATGTCTTCTTTCCGCTCCCGCAGCGGGGGAAGGTTGATGTTAATGACATTTAACCGGTAATACAAATCTTCCCTGAACTTCTCTTCCCTGACCAGCCGTTGTAAATCCTTATTGGTGGCAATAATCAAGCGGATATCAATGTTAACCGGTTTATTGGAACCCAGGTGGGTGATTTCTCTATCCTGGATGACCCGCAGCAATTTCACCTGGACGGTGGGAGACAGTTCGGCGATTTCATCCAGGAAGAGGGTCCCACCCTGGGCTTCTTCAAATCTTCCGATGCGATTTTCCACCGCACCGGTATAGGCACCTTTAACCGCACCGAACAATTCGACTTCGATCAGGGTTTCGGGTAGGGCCGCCAGGTTTACTTTAATGAGCGTTTTATTTTTCCGTTTGGAATAGTGGTGGATAATATTGGCAATCACATCTTTACCGGTTCCACTCTCTCCTGAAATCAAAATATTGGAGTTGGAATTGGCGGCCCGCATGACCATATCCATAATGGGCTGTATTTTTTCAGCATTGAAGACGTAGTTATCAAAGGAAAAGGTCTTGCGGAGACTCTCCTGGAGCCGTTGGTTTTCTTTTACCAGCGCAGCCTTTTCCAATGCATTGGTTATGTTATGGAGTAGTTCATCCATTCGCAGCGGTTTGGTGAGGTAGGTAAAGGCACCCATTTTCAACAGCCGCACCGCTTTGTCCACGGACTTTACTACCGTCATAAAAATAACAGGAAGCAGGGGATTTAACTCTTTAATCTTGATAAAAAACGCCTCACCGCTCATGCCGGGTAATTTATAATCCAGTAATATCAAGTCCACGGTATTCTGTTGAAAAAACACCAGGGCTTCTTCAGCTCTTTCAAAATAATAAGGAAGATACCCCTGGTCTCTCAATTGGTAGAAGATGGCCTTTCCCGCTGCTTTATCATCCTCTACAATCAGTATATTATAACCATTACGATTACTCATTGAGCGTCTCATCAATTCCCGGTTTATGCTTCCGGTTCTCTTCACGTCTACTGTCCGGGTGTGTTGGCAGTGTAAAGACCACGCGGGTGCCTGTGGAGGTTTTATTCCTACTATTATTCTCCACCCGGATGGTTCCCCCGTTTTTCTCCACGAACTCTTTGCACAACACCAGTCCCAGCCCAAGCCCACTCTCGTCGGCAGTACCCCTGGTGCTGTTGTGAATACCCAGGGCAAACAGCGTATCCAACTTATTCGCTGGTATACCCACACCGGTATCGGAAACAGCCACTTCCAGGAAATTGCTGTTGGATTTGGAGGAGATATGTACCTCTCCCCCTTTGGTGCTGTACTTGACGGCATTGGACACCAGGTTTCTCATGACGGTTTCCACCATGCGTTTATCTGCCCATGCCAGGGTATTTTCGTTAATATGGGACATCAAGCGGATGTTTTTTTCCCTGGCGGATGGTTCCATTAAAGCAATGGTATCACCAGTCAACCGGCTTAAATCAAGGATTTCGGGGTCCACTTCCAGTTTTCCCAGTTGGGATACCGCCCACTGCAGCAGGTTATCCAGCAGCGTTGATATATTGTAGGTATTTTCATAAATCTGGTGGATAAACTCTTTAATCTCCTTTTCTTTCATTGTGTTATAGTTTTTTCCCAGGTACCCGGAACTGAGTAGGAGACCGTTTAACGGGCTTTCCAGGTCATGGGCGATGATGGAAAAGAGTTTGTCTTTGGCACTATTCATGGCTCGCAGCTTCCGCTCTGACTCCTTTAACAGCCGCTCGGCTTTTCGTTTGATCTGGTAGCGGTAGTAGAGGTAGTAGACACCGGCAAAAACAAGAACAAGGACCAGCAAGGACAGCAAAATAATGAGATTTCGTGCCAATACCTTACGTTCCGATTTTAGTTTTTGAATACTGTTATTTTGGATCGATTGGAGGATTTCTTCTCCGCTTATCCTTGCTTTATCTTTCAGCGATAATAATTCGGAAATACTTTTCCGGTACTCTTTTGAAAAAATCTCGTCGTTAGTGGATTTGTATTTGCTGTAGTAAGGGTAGGATTTTTCGTAACTTTTCATAGCCACATAGATATGATAAAATTCTTTGTAGAAATGCCTGATAATATCTTTATTATTGATCTTTTTGGCTATTTCCAGTGCTTCGGATACGTAACTGAGGGCTTTTTCATATTGTCCCAGCTTGCGATGGCATTTTGCCATATGACCGAGAAGAATAGCAATATTTCGTTTTTGTCCCATATCCTTACAGATTCTCAGTGCCTTTTGACAGTAATCAAGGGCAAGAACAGGCTTACCGATATCTGTGTAGACAGAGGCGATGCTGCAGAGCACTCCTGCTTGACCCATTTTCCAGTTTTGCTTTTCAACAATATTTTGACTTTCCTGGTAATATTCCAGGGCTTTGGTGTACCGTCGGTATGAATGGTAAATATCGCCGATATAAATCAATACAGGGGCCATACTTTTTTTATCTCCCAGTTTTTTCAATAGGTACAATGATTTTTGATAAGATTCCAGTGCTTTTTTATTGTCATTCAATGTCCTATAAGTATTGCCGATATTTTTGTAAGCCTCAGCAATGTTTTTACTGTCTTCCATTTCATTAAAGGATTCTAACGCTCGCAGTGCATAATTCAGCGACCGGTCCACGAAGCCCAACCGGTGGTAAATCCGGCTGATAAGGTTGTAAACGAGCGCTGCTGATCTTTTATCTCCACTCTCCAGGGCGACTATTTCAGCTTTATTCCCATACTCCAATGCGGTTTGGTACCAGCCAATATTTTTGCTGGCCCGGGTAAGAGAAAGAAGAACCCGCACTTCCAGGGAGGGATCATTAAATTGCCTCAGGCTCTCTAACGCCTCTTTGCCGTGTTTCATCGCTTCCAACGGTTCACTGTCATGACTGAGCTCGCTTAGTTCGGCCAATAACCTGATTTTTTCTTTTATTTTGGAAACGTCAGGCTTATTAAGCTGCTTCTCCAACCCCTCAGCAGGATTTTCACCCAACAGTGCAAAAGAGATGAAGATAAAGATAATCGCTAATTTGATTCTATTTCTCTTCATTAAGCTCCCTAAAACAGGACGGAACATATTCAATTTTTGTAACCCGACCATATAGAAATTATAACATTAAGATTGCACTGGTGTCAAACCTTTCTGCTCTCTATGAACTCCTCCTGCAAAATTTGCAAAACAAAATTGTTGCAATGAGAGATAGTATTTAAGACTCTGCAAAATAAATTTGTGCAGAGAAAACCTGTTACTGACACTTGGTCCAGCCACAAGCCGGACATACCGGGCATTTTTCATCCGGTATCGCGGCACCACACCAGGGACAGTTAAGCGTATTCAAATCCTGGCTGTTGACGTTCACCTGCCCGATATGACGCTCCAACACCTGGGCGATGGCATCCGGGATAGACTGGATAAGCGCACCATTGTGAAAGGTAGGCTCCGAACCGCCAATTCCCTTTAACTGACTGACAATTTCATCGATGGATATCCCACTGCGCAGCGCCAGCGATGTTAACCGGCCAATGGCTTCCGCATCCGCCATGGTCGAATACCCGCTCTTTCCTATGGAACAAAAAACCTCGAAAGGCTCCCTATTAAAATATGTAACGGTGATGTACAGTCTTCCCAAACCGGTGGAGATTTTATACGTGGTGGAAGGCAATTCGTCCGGACGCTCCTGGGGCCGCAGCGCAACTGTACCGACTTTATTCAATACTTGTACCGCCCGGCAGCCGTCCCTGTACACGGTAATCCCCTTGATATCCATGTCAAAAGCCAACAGGTACGCATTGGCAATGTCTTCAATAGTGGCTTCGTTGGGAAAATTAATGGTTTTAGAGACGGCACTGTCCACATGCTCCTGGAATACCGCCTGCATCTTTATATGATCTTCCGGTTCTACTTCCGATGCCACGACAAAATAATCCGGCAGAGGCTCGTTGGGATGCTTCTCCTGCCACTCCTGGTAAAGGGGGTGAAGGTCGCGGATTTCTCCATCCAGGATTTTGGAAATGGTTTCAAAAGCAAAAATAGGCTCGATACTGGAGGAACAGCCGGCGATTCTCGATATGGTACCGGTGGGCGCAATGGTTAAAACCGTGGCATTTCGCATCTTCTTGCCTTTGTAAATGGATTTCTCAATGTTAGGAAAATTCCCCTTCTCTTCCGCCAGTTGTTGGGAAGCTTTCACTGCTTCGGTTTTTAGCAATGTAACGATCTTTCGTCCCATTTCCAGTGCTTCATCGGTATCGTACTTAACTTTCATTTTTATCAGCAGATCGGCAAATCCCATAATGCCCAGGCCAATCCGTCGATTGGATTTTGCCAACGAATCAAGCTGTTTTAACGGGTAAATATTGGCGTCTATCACATCATCAAGATACCGGACGCCCATATGGCTGATCTCTTTAAAGCGGTCCCAATCAAATTGATCCGCGGCATCCGCTTTAAAAAAGTTCGCTACATCGATGGACCCCAGGTTGCAGGATTCATAATCGTGCAGGGGCTGCTCGCCGCAAGGATTGGTGGCCCGGATCGGTCCCTGGGCCCGGGTGGGATTTTTTTCGTTAACATTATCGATCAGTATCAGCCCGGGGTCACCATTGCGCCAGGCCGAATCCACGATCATATCAAATATTTCCCTGGCATCCATTTTACCCACCACCTCCCCAAGCATGGGATCAGTCAAATCGTAAGTGGAATTATCCTTTAAAGCCTTGATAAACTCATTGGTAACGGCAACCGAAATGTTAAAATTCTGGGCGGTTTTTCCATCCAGTTTCATGGTGATAAAGTCTTTGATATCCGGGTGATCGACCCGCAGCACCCCCATGTTGGCGCCGCGGCGGGTGCCCCCCTGCTTGACCGCCTCAGTACCGGCATCGATAACTTTTAAAAAAGAAATCGGCCCGGAAGCAATGCCCTGGGTTTTTTTTACAAAGCTGCCCTGGGGCCGTACCCGGGAAAAATCAAAACCGGTACCGCCTCCCTCTTTATGCACCAACGCCGCATGCTTGACGGTTTCAAAGATATCTTCCAGCGAATCCTTGACCGGCAGTACAAAGCAGGCAGAGAGGCACAATCCCCTACCTGCACCGGTAAGGGTGGGTGAATTGGGCATAAAATCCCGTTGGATCATGGCGTTGAAGAACTTCTCATCCCAATATTCCCTGTCGGCTTTGGTTTTCTCAGCACCGGCAATATATTTGGATACCCGCCGGAATATATCCGACGGTTTATTTTCAATCAATTCACCTTTGCCATTCTTCTTAAAATACCTGGCTTTCAAAATTGTTAACGCATTTTCAGAAAATCCCTCAATCTTCATTCATATTCTCCTTTTTTTAAGTTCCGTATTTAGTAGAAGCATAATTTTAAAACACTATATATAGTGTGTCAAGCTTTTTTTATTTTTTTTTTATTTTTTTTACCTTTTTTTGTTGACATTATATGTCTTTCTATACTATTATATGTGGGAAGAAATGGGTCAAAGTGGGACAATGAAGCGTTTTAGAGGAAGTTTTGTTTTGAAGGTTGATGACAGGGGCCGGATTAAGGTGCCCTCACAATACCTCTCTATCCTGGACCAGCAGTATGGAAAAGAGCTGTATATCACGTCTATAAACGGCGATCGCGTCTTCTTGTATCCCCTGCACGTATGGGAGGGCATCGAACAAAGTATTGAAAAAATAAAGGTAAGGTCCCCGGAAATCGAAGAATATATCAGCCGGACCAGTTTCTGGGGCAATGAAAGCGAGGTAGACGCGCGGGGGCGGGTGCTGATCCCCCCTGAACTGCGCAAAGAAAGTCAACTGGATGGTAATGCCGTCTTGAGAATCTTCGGGAAAATCGATCATATGGTGGTGTGGCATGAAGAATTGTTCAAAGAAAAATCGCTGAGCGGTGAATTCAGCGATGAAAAAATGCAGATCGTATCGAGGCTAATCAATGAAGCGTCAACACTACCCGGTAAAGAATAATGAATAGGAAAACCAAAACCAATACAAATACCAATAGGAATGCCTATTATACCAATGGAAAAAAAGGAAAATTATCAAAGGCAACCACCACCGGCATTTTGATTTTGATCACTTTTATGGTGTTCATCCTGCTCTTTACCTATCTAAGCCTTAATTTAAAAAATATCGATTTTGGATATGAGATGCAGAGGTTGATCTCCCATGAACGGCAGTTGAAAGAGGAAATCGACAAATTAAAAAGCGATAAAGCAGGGCTGCTAAATTTGGCGCGGGTGGAAAAGAAAGTGATCGAAGAGCTGGGGTATCAATACCCTGACCCGGACCAGTTTATAAGAGTGATCGCTGCAAAGGAGGAAAAGGAGGGACGATGAAGATAAACAGATCGGAACGGAACCGGGTATTTGTTATATTTATCATCTTTTTTCTCTGGGTGATAATTATCGGTGCTTCCTTAGTAAAAATCCAGGTATTCGATTACAACAAGAATATCGCCAAAGTCCGGGCCCAGAGCAATCGCACCTTTACCATGCATCCCAAACGGGGCACCATTTACGACAGCAGCGGTGAAGTACTGGCCATTTCCGTAAAAGCCAAATCCGCTTTTTTAAGCAATAAAGATAAAAAGGATTCTTTACAGTTGTTTAATCGCATTTTAAAACTAAAAAAGAGGTTCCCTCTCAGTAAAGGGGATAAAAAAAATATAAAAAATCGCATTCGCAAGGGAGATAAATTTATCTGGGTCAAACGCAAGTTATCCGACAAAGAATATAAACTATTGAAAAAAATAAAGGCCACCAATAAGACGCACGCCATCCTGGATTTTGTAGAAGAATACAAGCGTATTTATCCCCAGTCCAGCACGGCCTGTCATATTCTCGGCGGGGTGGGCATCGACGAACAGGGATTGTACGGGATTGAATACGGTATCGATTCCACCATTCGAGGAAAAGACGGTGAAGCCGAGGTGGTCCTGGATGCCCGGCATAAAATTTTCAATTTGCAGTACCTGACGGAACCGGCAGCCGGCAAAGATATTCACCTGACCATCAACCTGGCGGCCCAGTTTTTCGTGGAAAGGGAGTTGGAAAAAGCCATCAAAAAACACAAAGCGAAAGGCGGGGCTGTTGTCATACTGGATGTTTCCGACGGCGCCATTATTGCAGCCGCCAGTTATCCCAATTACCATCCCGGGAATATAAAATGGTCTTCCAATGACCGGAAGAGAAACCGGGCGATTTCCTTCCTCTATCATCCCGGTTCTACCTTCAAAATTATATCGGCAGCCACGGCACTGGAAAGCAGGGTCTGCTCCCCCCGCCAGACATTTGATTGTCATAACGGTGTTTACCAGGTAAAAGACCAGGTCATTACCGATGTCCATCCCCATGACACGTTGACTTTTGAAAAAATAATCGTTTACTCCAGTAATATCGGTGCCGCGAAAATTGGTGAACGATTGGGAAGAAAACGTTTATACGAAGGGATTAAAAAATTTGGCTTCGGTACCCGGGTCGGCCTTCCCTTAACCGGGGAGGAGAAGGGGATATTCAATCCCTTAAATAAATGGACCGGCGTTTCCGCGGCCTTCCATTCTTATGGTTACGAAATCGCAGTAACCCCTTTGCAAATGGCCCGGGCTTTTAATGTCATCGCCTCCGGGGGGTATTTGCTCGAACCCCATGTAGTGAAAAAAATCGACGGGGTATTTTTAAAACCCAAAAAAAGACAAAAAATATTATCGCCCTCCACTGTACGACAGATGGCGGCGATTATGATGGAAGTGGTAAACCGGGGAACCGGCAAAGCCACCCGGATAAAAGGAATACAGATCGCCGGCAAAACAGGAACCACAAAAAAAATAGGAAAAAGCAAAGGTAAATATGTGTCGTCCTTTGGTGGGTTCTTCCCCGCTAATAAACCGGCAATCACCATGTTTGTCATGGTGGATGAACCGATAGGCCTATACTATGGGGCTGATGTAGCGGCACCCCTTTTTAAAGCCATCGCAAAAAAAATGATGATCTATTTGAATATTATCCCGGGGCTGGATAAAAAAAATGAGATAAGACTATGAATCATCACAAAATGTATTTAGACGAATTGTTAAAAGACGTTGAAATAATATCCGGCAGGGGCGACCTCCACCTGGAGGTTTCCGGGGTGCACATGGATTCGCGAAAAATAGAACCCGACAATTGTTTTGTAGCGATCAAGGGATTTAAAGAAAACGGACTGGATTACCTGGAGGATGCTGTAAAAAAAGGCGCCACTTCAATCGTGTCCGACGTTAAACCGGGTAAGAAATTCAATCATATCACCCTCCCCTGGGTGCAGGTAGAGAATGGGC
>Ga0114923_10001328_pt1 | contig 17214 bp, 30 predicted proteins | sample SumtaG_FD_89578 | JGI IMG/M metagenome (GOLD analysis project Ga0114923, IMG submission 89578) | Deep subsurface microbial communities from Indian Ocean to uncover new lineages of life (NeLLi) - Sumatra_00157 metaG | ecosystem: Environmental > Aquatic > Marine > Oceanic > Sediment | place: near...
GAAATTGCGTTTCTCGTGTAGCCCCTTTACTTACTTCTTTTAATACTCCCATTTTTTTAGCATGTGTTTCATGCATGGATTTGTAATTGGCTAAACTACGAAAAGGAGACCAAACACGTTTATCTGTACCATGATTGTCTTTGCCAACCGATTTTGTATTATTATTCATGATTTTATTATACCTTAAAGTTGTCCTACCTCGAACTCAACAGGTATTTGACCGGTTCCAGCAGCACCTTCAGCATTGATACGGATTCTACTAACCGATCCATCAATCTCAACTTCAGTAATAGCATCATTGAATCGTGGATCAGCCGTGACTGTACTAGCAACTACATCATTGATATCTTGTAAGCCAATATCTGAATTTCTTCCCCCAATTGGCACACCAAGTCCAAAATCAGGATGTTGTTCTAATTCTCCTCTTTCAATCTCAACAGCAAGTCTTAAGGCTTGGAGGGCGTTATCATAACCAAAAGATCGACCAATGTCTCCATTGGGTCCAACAATTAAATCCTTAGCATTTTTATCAAGAAGAAGATCTGTTTTAAATACTTTCTCAGCAAATGCTAATCTTTCTTCAATTGCATTTGGTCTAGTAGATATGCCAGTATTTGGTTGAGTTTGATCAGGAATAAGAATTGTATCGCCAAATCCAACAGTACCAGGAAGCCTTGCCTCAATAAATGGATTTGTTGCTGGTGTATAAATATCTAAATTATCTGGACCATCAACCGTTACACGAGTTTGATCAATACCAAATTCTTCAAGATTTAAGATTCGTCGTCTACTTGGAGCAACACCAGTACTTGCTTTAATAGTAATTGATTGATTAATTATTAAATTACTAGCGTCTTCAACTACAAAAGTACGACCATTTGCATTTTTAATTGGAACAGTAAATCCAACCTCGTCAATAAATGGAGGACGCAGGTTGTTGATAAGATGTATTTCTCTTGCTCGATTAGGATCTCCTAAAAATTGTTGTGCCATTATTTCAAGTGACGAACCTCTTTGAAAAGAAATTGGGATAGTAGAAAGAGGACTCAGCATTTGATCATTTACATCTAAATTCACGTTAGCATTAACAAATGGATCTGATTCACGTTCGGCAAAAAATTGTCCAGTTCCTAATGTAGAAGAAAATGAAGCAGCAGCTTCTTGAAGTGCTACTTGATTAATGATGTCATCTTCAGTTGGTTCACGATCAGTTTCTACTGGAGAGGGTAAAGAAAATGAGTCATTGTAATTTTCATCTGCTCCACCAACTGATTCAGAAAAGTTATCTGATATTTCTTGTAAATCATCAACCAATTCTCTGATGTCACCAGAAGTAAGTTGAAAGGCTTCATCTCTTGCTGTTTCAATATCAGTTCTGAATTCTTCAGAAATATCATTTTGAAAGTCTTCAAGAGATTTTGAAGCAAATTCTTCCTCATCAATTTCAAGTGCTAATCTACCAGCAGCATTTTGTGCATTAATAGATCGTGGTGGTGGAACCGTTTCACCATCAGGAGTAGTTTTTGAAGATCGAGATGAATTCTTATCGATTGCGGCTTGAGCAGTAGCAAGTCCTGATGCTGCCTGTGCTGATTGTGCTACAGGGATTTGGGCGGCAATGCCAGAAGCTGCGCTTTTTGCAGCAGAACTAATAGATGATTTTGTTGTTGCGGAAGTTTGTTTTGATTGAGATTCATCAACAGAATCAAATCCAAGACTTTGTCTAGACGGACTATCATTAAGTGCTCTAACAAAAGAGTTTGTTGGCCCAACTAAAAGGGTGTTGGCATTATTTATAACTTGTTGTGGAAAATCAGCAACTTCATCTGCAAGCCCAACAACATCCTTCATTACTAAAACGCCTTGGGTATATATATTCATAATATTTGAAATATCTGAATGAACACCATTTAAAACATTACGAGCAGAATTGATTGTATTTCGAGAAGTACGAAGTGTTTCAGTAATTGCTTTAGCGGCAGATATATTATCTGGTGTAGGAACTCCTTCCAAAACATCAATAGCAGTATCAATAGCAGCACTTAATGGAGCAATGTCCCAACACTTAAGAATAATTGAATAATTATATAAAAGTGGTTGAGCAGCACTTCTCTTCAGGTCAAAGCTAATTGGTGTGCATACATAAGAAATATTGTCTTTAGGAGAGTTAAAAAGAAATCTTAAATTACTTGCCCCTACTTTCTTTTTTGCCTCAGCATAAGCAATCATAAAATTATTTAAAACCCAAAATTGATAATAACCAGTTTTTTTAAATTCAGGATTGTTTTCTGTATCTTCAGGAGAAAGCTCACGATCATTTGGACCAGTAACTGAACTAATAACATCATTAATTGAATTAATAGCAGATTTTACTGAATTAAATGCATTTGGAAAAATGTTTTTTATAACGTTTACAACCTTATTTGAACTTTTGTCTTGGCCAACAACTAAACGATCAGGAAATACCCCAGTTGTTCCAGTAATATTGATTAATCTAAACACAACTCCATTATGTTCTTCTAAAATCCCTCTATTGGTTGCAGATACATTTATTGCATATTGAGTAGAGATGGTAATGTTTTGTGGTGGAATTCTAAGAAAGACTGTTGAATCATTAAAACCAGGAATGGTCGATTTTACTGGAAGAGTTGTTCCATCAGATGCAGCTTTAGCAATAGAAAAGGAATAACGAAATACGCCGTTCTTACCAACACCATTCCAACGATCTGATTTGATTTCGCTTTGAATTTTACGAGTAAGATCTGGATCAATTTTATAAGGGAGTTCTTGGCCCGCACCTCCGCCTGCTCCGTTAATGTTTGGAAGGAGTGGCCCCAATAAATCGGATGGATTTATTGAAGGAATTGAAATGTCTGCGCCTATTCCGAAGCCCATAATAAATTATTTCTTAAATTGGTAGAAGTGATGTAATTAATCCTATCACTGCTTTGGCTAGACAACCTCCAAGCAATTCTAGGCTTTGAGAGGGAACGCCAAAACCTTCACCAGTACTTGTAAAAGTTTTTATAAAAAGACCGATTGAAGGAAGTTTGGGTGAAAGATCAAGGATTGATGTAATGATGCCAAGAAAGAGGCCAAATACAGTAAAAACCGCTGTCAGACTTAAGTTAATGATACCTACTGCTGGAAAACCTGGAGGCAAAGCCATCTTGGAGGGATCTTGTGTAGGTGGTAATGGAAAATCTAAAGACATAGAACCTGTGAAGGGTTTAAAAAATAGACTAAGTGATGGAGGTGATGGCAAATTAAACGGATCTGGTGGCAAAAAATCTAAGACAAATGTTATGCCGCCCAGCGTCGATAAAAGAGTTGCTAGCACAAAGTTAGGCAGTCCTGGTTCAGCTACTCCTGGAAATTGAAAGTCTGGATTAAGACATTGTGTGACGAGACCAATCATGGATAAAGATTACTTTTGTTTTAGTAGGGAGTATGCTAAGTGTTTTTAAATGGAGGCTTTATATGGGAAATTGTAAAGACGAACTCAAAGCAAAAGATGATAAAACCGTTAGTCTTTTTAATAGATTCAAAAAAAAGGATACACAAAACACTAATAAAAACAAAGCCATGAACTTGGCCGATCATCTCCAAAGGTCAGATGAAAAGCTTGACGATCTCATAAAAACAAAACAGGCTGAACTTAAGGCTGAAAGTGGAAGAGAAGGATATAACAAGAAGGCGTTGTCTTATCTTGAGACCATGCGATTCCATTTAGATGGAGTAATTAATACAGCAGCCGATTATGGTAGTTTAAAATAATTTTCCGGGGGGAAGATGTCACGAAGAGCAGAAGAGTTTTATTGTGATAAAAATGGTGGTGGATGTGGTAAATATTTTAAAACCTTTCTTAGAGACAATATGTGGGGGAATTACACAATTGAGTGTCCAGGATGTAAACATCATCATTTTAGAGTCATTGATAAGGGGTTAGTAACTCAAGATAGACATAATGAACGAATGGGAGATGCGATTGTGATAATGGGTCTTAAATCAACTTTAAGAGACGAACCCTGGCACAATGATCCTATTTTTCGTAGAAACCAAATAAAGGCATATTCATGACAAATCAATCCAAAAAGAAATTAAAAACATTAGCTAGCGCATATGACCTTGCAGAAGAATATGATTATGTACCTGAGAAAGATCAATTTGAAGAAGCAAAAGAAATTTGCGGAGATTTTGATAATGAAGAAATGTTAGAATATATCGGACTTAGACATGATGAAGTCATAAATGCACTTATTAGAGAAATTAAAAAATTATGAATTTACATAATGCAGCAGTTAGTATTGGATGGAATCCTGAAAACTTCAAAGAAGTAAATGAAGCAAAAAAGATTTATTTAAAAGCCAGAAGAGAAGGTCGAAAAATATTAGATTTAAAAGGTAATGTTATTGATCGCTTTCATCCTTCTATGGGCATGATCATTATTAAAGAAGTTGAAGTTAATGATGGCAAGGTTGCTATGCGAATCTTTGATAAGACTGGAGATCGTAGGATTATCTGGGACTCAAGAGATCCAGATGAAGTAGCTGAAGCAAAGAGAAACTTTGATGAATATATCAACAAGGGATGGAAGGCTTACGCGGTTTCTAAAGAAGATAATCGAAGTAGAAGAATTTATAAATTTGATCCACTTAAAGAAGAGATCGAGATCGACGAAAGAACTACTGAAGACAAACTTACCTCTCTTAAAAGTGTGATTAAAAATAATAAAGCACCTGAAGATAAGAGAACGGTAAAACAAAAACTTGCTGCTTTCGTTGAACAATTCAAAGAAGTTAAACTCATGCCAAAGACTTTTCCAGGATAAAAAATGCCTGCTATTCCATCACCAAAAATTCCGAGTTATAGTACAATACCTCCTCAAAAAGAACTTGCTTATCATCGAGTTGTTCCAGCATTAGAAGACAAAAATAAAAACATTCGCTATAAGTTTCCTCAAGAATTTAATAGAAAAGCTAGGATCAAAATAGAAAACAGTGTTTTAAAAAGAAAAAATGCAAAAGAAATAATTGAAAGAGAGGTTTTGGGCGTAAAAAAACGAGTTGAAAGAATGCTTCCTCCAATAAACGTTGCTCATCACGAACCATACACAATCCCATTAATTACTCATGCAAGTAGTGCATTACATGATGCCCCCTTACATAGATATACAACTGAAGCACCCGAAATACATCCTCGTGATGTTAAAGTGAGACTAATAAATAGATTAAAGAACTTTGTTGGGGAACCAATTAATGATGTAACTTTAGCTAATATTCAAACTTCAACCGGATTAGCTATTACAAATGTTATTCATAACGCTGATATCTCCGGAGATTTTTCAACAACATTTACTGGCCCATTAGCAAGCACCGCTCCAATAACACCAATATCTTTTGACCATACCGGGACAGGTATTACTGGAACTGATTTTACCGAATTTGAAATAACCATTCGAGGTTCTGAAGTAAGTCTTAAAGTTCCAAATGGTGTATTTGATTATGCAATTCCTACAGAAAAAGAGATAGTTGAATCGGTGATTAAAAGGCAGATTAAACAAAATCTATTAATTAAGATGGGCAATAATCAAAGAAAATATATTGCAGCAAAAGTCTCTCCTCAAGAACTAAAGGCTAGAGAAACCTTAAGAGACATGATTACTGAAAGTGAATGGCGTAGATATGTAACAAACGGTTTTATCATGGTTAAAGCTGGTTCAGGTTATTGGTATCAAATCTTTAACTCAGGTCGAAATACTCAAGTCTATAAAAATGGAAAAAGGATTAATTCTATTTGTATTCATACCGATAGAGAATGTCCACTAACCGATCATGTAATTAATATGAAGATCATGGCCGAATTAGATGAGACTGCTATATGGCGGGGTGGAAATGTTCATCAAGAATATGATCATCGTACAACCCCACTTGCTGGAGTAATTCAAGGATCTCTTTCTTCTCTTGATAATCAAGTAAAATCACAAGGAAATCTTGTTAGCTTATATAAGTCCTATAAAAAAGCGAGTTAGTTCCGGTATTTTTATTTTTTTGACTAATTAAATCAGGAACTTAAGTTTTTAACTTTTTAAGTTCACCAACCATATTTGTTTGAACAATACCGAGCATTTCAGTAGTTACTTTAGCCACTCCACCAGCTTCAACTTCAAAATGGATTTTGGTTATGCCCTTAAGAAGAACTCCATCTATCAAAACCTCCATATTTGTTCCCGCAGAAAGTTGTTCTTCATGACCCTTTTTATTTCTAATCTCTATTTTTGGATACATTTTCATTATTCCACCACAAATCCTTCTGGAACACCCTCGTCCACTTCAAATTTTAACTGACCAATTTGTGTGAATACACTATCGACTGGGAATGCTTCATCGGCTAAATCCATAAAGTTCTTCCAATCGGCCTTAAACATACGTGCAGCGTGTTTACGCATTTTTTCGATTTCGTCTCGACATTCTTTAACTACTTGTTTATATGCATCTACATTGATTCGAACAGTTTTTGGAACAGGGCCTTTTTTAGCCTGACGCTTCGCTTCATCGTTTATTTCATCGATTATTCTTTGAGCCATTTATCTATTATACGCTAATAAATGATCCAAGATGTTATTTTACTTCAACCCATTCCGTTGCTTTGACACAGATACATTGCCTAAGATCATGGTTGCTATAATAAACTGATCCAATATTTTTACAAGCAACAGCACATTCCTTTTTATAAGCGTTATCTTTGTATGTTTTATATAAAGTAATAGATATAAGAGGTGGTACTGTTAAAAAACAAATAATTAAAGATAGTGTTTTCATTATTTAATCCTTTTAAAGCGTGGGCCGGAGTCATGACTATATTTTATGACTCCGACATATAATATCTGTAGATGAAATATTACTATTCGTTCTCAAACAATTTTTTCTCATCTACTCTTAACAACCCCGGATAGTCGCTATTATACTTTCCACGCCCTTGCCTTTCAGCAACTTTGTAATAACCATTATTCATTTTTCTCTTGGCAACAATGATAACAAACATCTTTATACGAATCCGCTGCTTCATATTGCATTTCGCCAAAACTAAAAACTGGTTCATGGCCAGCGAATACTTCGATCCAATCATGATCGATGATCCAACACCAAATCCTACGAATCCATCTTATTATTTTATATTCATTTCCTTTTTTCATTTTGCACGTTTTTTAAGATAAGCATCAAGAGGTGTGATTGTTAACCATTCCCTAAAATGTTGAACAGTTCTTGCTTGAAAAGCTTTCACACCAAAACAATACATCTGATGACTATATTGACTATAAAGACCACATATATCGTCATCAGAAAAGTCTTTTAATATAGGTATTTCTTGTTTAAATAAAGAAATCTCTCGATTACGTTCGGTTTCACACTCCTTGATTTGTTCTTCTTCTATAGCTTCTTCTTTTTCTTTTAATGTTTTTTCTACCGATAAATCTTCTTTTCTTAAATCGACTTCCCATTCCTTATCAAGATCTTGGAAATCTAGTAATAAACCCTCTTCATCCCAACAGTACCAGGGTCGTATTATATCAGGTGAAAAATCAGTACATCGTAACAATCCATTAGATTGTTTAGCTATTTTATATGCTTCTACTAAATTCATTTAATCCCTCTCTAAATCACATCTAAAACAACGTTCTTTATATGATTTTTCATACACAATAATCCAATCATGATCGATGATCCAACACCAAATCCGTCTCATCCATCTAATAAAACAATATTTATTACCCAGTTTCATTCACTACCAATGCTTTACAGGCTGTGCAGATTAAGGACTCATGAGCCATACTACCTTCTCCATCGTTGTGTGCGTCAGTTTTACAATAACAACTATCTTGGAGTGCCAGTCTAAAACGATTTATTACTTTCTTTCTATCTAAGGCGATTTGTTGAGTATGTTCAAGATCTTCTTTTAATGCTTTTATTTTATTACAGAGTTCAATAACTGTAGCTGAATCACTACGTTGGCCATTTGATGTATGCTCAGCATCAAGCCATCTTTGATGTTGTTTGAGAATGGTTTTAACACTATCTTCATTTTCCCATTTATGACCCACGGTCAATTTACATGAAAAAACCCTTCCACCATCAAACTGTCCACAATAAATACATTTTTTCATTTCTTCTCACAATATTTATCAAATCGATCCCCAAATAATCATAAGCCCAAAGCAGGCCCATCCTATTCCTGTTTCTCCTTTAGTGATTTTCATGCAATAAGCACCAGCAGCACAAATGGCAACTGATGCAATTGCTTTAGCTATTACAGGGTCCATTTATCCATCATACCAAGCTTCTTCTATTGTTGACGGCTTTTTATCAGTAAAGCTTTTTAATTTGTTTTCAATGTCTTCTTTAAACGCTTTTCCTGTTTCATCGTCTTTAACGGAATCCCAGGAACGTCCGATATAATAATAATCTCCATCATATCCAGAAACACTTTCTAATCCATGTTTCTTGGCCAATTCTTCGGAATAATCATATACATCATCGCATTCTTTTCCTTCTTCTTTTTCATGTATTTTTTTAAGATCTTCTCTTTCAATTTGAATTCCATAAATTAAAAAACTACTGGACGAACTATTGCTTACAAATCCGTTTCTAATCTTCATATTTCTCCCTAATGTTTGCTCACTCTTATGTGAGGTATTTTATCAAATGCATCCCCATGCTCCATCGCACAATAAAAAGGTCCGTCATTGTCTGAATACTCAACTACAAAAATCTCACAATCTTTATTTTTTTTAAAAAACTTTTTTCCATCTTTTCCAGGATGGTCTATCCAACCACAACCCAACTCTTCAATAACTTCTTCTTGGTTTTTTGATTTTTGATTTAATATATCGTTATAAACAGTTTCTGCCACTTTTTTTGTTAAATATCCGGTTTTTTCATAAGGATGATGAAAAATCTTTTCATCACCAAAAAGAATTTGTTTCATTTTATCAATAGATTCAGGTTTCTTATTAAAGGCAATGATAAAAGAACTGCTACTGCTATTACTTACAAACCCGGTTCTAGTCTTCATTAGTAGCCTCCTTCTTTCTCAATTAAGATGTCTTTATCCTCGTATTTTATTTCCATTTCACAAAGAGCGGCTTCTATCCCTCCCCCTTCGTCGCTGGCATAAAAAAGGTATATATTTTTAAATCCCTTTTTCTTTATTTTTTTAAGGATTGTATTGTTTTTTATTTCTTCTTCAACATCATTTTCTTCTACACAATAAGCTTCTTTTACATAGTTAGTTAAGGTGTATTTTTTAGATTCATCAAGAATAATTTTAATAATTTTTTTAACTATTGGAAAAAGGGGAGAGGTCTTAGAAACTTGAAAACATTTTATTAAATTTTCTTTTGTGAGTTTTGAATGGCTGGCCAATAAAAAAGATGATGAACTACTGTTGCTGACAAAACCGTTTCTAATCTTCATTGGTGACAACCCCATTCAACTATAACGACTCCTATTTTTTCTAAATATTCCTCCATATCGAAGTTGTCCATCATTGTCCATCCTTCAATAGTTGTATCTGTTTCCGTAATACCCCAACTTTCACTACCTGCTTCATCGGCGTGTTTATTAATTTGAGTTAATTGCTCTGCTGTTATGTCTTTTTTTTGAATAACAAAAGAACTGCTGCTTGAGTTTGATACAAAACCGTTTCTAATCTTCATTTTATTTAGAAATAAATTCAATAAACTTTTCGTATGTTTTAAATTTATTTTTTATCTCCTTTAATAATTCTTTATCATTTTTATACAGTTTTTTTCGTAAGTAAATATAAAGTGCGTTTACATCTACACTTTTAAAACAACAGACAGGACAGGAGCTTTCACTAATCGAATATCTGTCTTGTTCTTTATCCTTATGTAATATGTGTGAATCACAAATCGTATGTCCATTTTGACATTCAGACATTTCAGCTTCGCTCAGACATACATCCATTCCTGATACATTTTCCTCACAAATATCGCATATAAACGAAGAACTACTGCTGTTACTTACAAATCCATTTCTAATCTTCATAAATCCCCATACAAATCAAATACAAAACATTTTCTGTCATTATTCAATAATTTTTTCCTAAATTCAATAACATTTTTATTATACCAAATGTCTTTGGTAAAATCGTTTATACTCAGCACGTCAATTTCCTTAAAGCCTTCACCCTCTAAAAAAGAGCAGGGGACGGTTTGGCCCTTAACATTGATATACATAGAAAAAAGATATGACTCACAAGGTTCACAAAGCTGTGATAATTTAGAGTGTTTTGTGTCTTTAATCGCTGCCATAAATAATGGAGCACTGCATGAATCAAAACCAATCCTGACATCATTTTCTAATGCATAATCAATAACTTTTTTATATTTATCTAAGGATTTAATACCTTTAAGGGTATTTCGTTTTCCTTTAGGCTTAAGAGTTAAGAAAACAATTGCATTTAGTTTTTTAAGCCTTGGATCTGTTTTAGAATCTTTCATTACCTCAAAACAGTCTTCATAAGTATCTTCCGAGATAAGCATGTGAATATTTGTTTGTTCCAAACCCTTGTTCGTTAATTTATTTACCGCGTCATAACAAACATCTTTTGGAGTATATCTAGAAACAGCAATTGCCCCACACAACTTAACTAATTGATCAGCGTATTCGTTAGTTAAATTGTATCCATTGATGGTGATATTTGGAACAACATAATTGTAGTCATTTGATCTACAATAAGAAAGTATTTTAAAAAGATCTGGGTTAGCAGATAAATCTCCGATACCAAATGCTATTTGTGTAAGAGTCTTTGGCAGCTTATGAAATAACTTTACAAATACTTCATAAGACATGTTCTCCCCACGACTGGTATTGCTCTTATAACACCACCTACAAGGACCAGAGCCAATGCCTGAACAAACAGTACTTATTTCGATATCTGCTATTTCAATTCCTATCGGGCTATAATCAGGATCATCTTCTTTTGTTTTACCCCATCGAGCAAAAAATCCTGTTTTTCTATTAAATACATAGTTGTAGTTTTTTGATATAACAGCTTTTAAATCTTTTGTGGCCATATTAATCTGTTTCAAAAATAATCATTATAGTACAAACAAATACCACCAACATTACACAGGTAATGGCATTTAATATATCTAATATTTTATTTATAGTTTTCATTTAATCTTCCCAACTAATCATTGGGCAATGATCTTCTTTCCAGCCTTTTGCATATTCCCAAAAAAACGAAAAGAATGATTTAATGCCACCAAAAATATAACCAAAAACATTAAATATACTAAATACTTTTTTAATTGATTTTGAAATAGGATTCCATACAAAAACAAATGGTTTTAATATAGGTTTTAATATTGGGTCATCCCACTCAAGAGACATATTGAATTCACATTTTTTAATTAAGTAAATTGCTAAAACAATAGGCACAATTACAACTACACCAATTAACAAAACCTTTAATACCATTAATGTGGCTGCGAAAAATTTAACCCAATTAGCTAAAACATATATTCTCCAAAAAATCCACGCAATAAAGGTGATTGAAATAACAGCTATAGAAAACAGAATTGGTGGAAATAAATATTTTGCAATAGTTATCATGACCTTGTCTATTTTGGCCTTACGTTCTCTTTGATTTTGTTCTTTTATTTTACGTGCTTTATATAGCTTATTTTCTTTTTCTATTTTTTCATTTCTTTCTTCTTCTTGTTTTTTAAGGATATTTTCTAATTCTTTTTTCCAATCAATTCCCTTTTCTTCCATTGACTTTTTCCAGATAGCAAATTTGTCACCCAACTTAAGAGTATTAGGGCCACAATAAGATCTTGCGTGTGTTCCTTCTTCTTTTTGTCTTTCTAAAGAATAGCGCCACATCGTTTCCAATATACTATTTGAAAAATGTGAAACAAAAAACTTTTCTAGTGGTGGACATATTTTTTTATCAAAAAAATCAGATAAAGATCCCATTAAATAAATAAATAAATAAAATATCCCTTTAAATATTCCAACAAAGGGGACGACCATTAAACAAAAAACAGTAATCCAAAAATATGGACACAGATTTATTCTTCTTTCGGCTTCATCATCTAAAACAAAATTTTGTAAACGAAAATGCCAACCATCCCTTTTAAGTGTAACTCCCATGACCGCTCCCGATTGAATTAGATTACATTAATTGTCTAATTTTTTTATTTTCTCGAATTTCTTTAATTATAAAATCTTTGACGTGTAAACCGGGATTTAATTTATTCCATCGTTTCATCTTTTTAGTGCTTAATGGCAATGGTAATCTTATTAAAGTTGTTGTATTAACAGATTTTTCTGGTTTTTTTACTCCACGAACCATTGCTAAGGCTGTTGAGTCAATTTTTCTTTTACTAAAATCTCGATTGTCTCTACACAACTCAAACAATCTGTGTCTATTTTTAGCTTCAAGATTATATGTTGTTGAAGCATTAATTACTTCAGAAGCTTGTCTTGATCCAATATTACCTAATCGTTTTCCTTTAGCATAGGTGACATTTTTTCTAAATCTTATAGGGATCAATTGATAAACCTTTAATGCCATTTCAATTCTGTTTGAATGAATATTTAATAAAGCACTTATTTCTTGTTTTGTTAATCCCTTCTTCATCAACTTTTCATAATATCTTCCCTCATCAAAAGTTGTTGGATTACTTCTTTGTAAATTTTCAACCAAGTTTTCAATATCATCGGAATAAGCTTTTCTATTTTTATTGGTTTTTTTAATAACTGCTTCAATTTTCTTATATCCTAACTTTTTAACAGCATTAAATCTTCTATTGCCATATAAAATAATATATTTATTTTTATCTTTTCTTAAACCAATTGGTTGAAGAAGGCCGTGGGATCGAATGCTACTCATTAGATCAGAAACATTTTCAGCATTAGCACGATGATTATCAATTACTTTAATCTTGTTTATTGGTATATTTTGAATTTCCATAAAATCTCCTTTCCCGACCATTTATAAGGTGTTTAGAGATTTGTCAAGTATTTAGTCTTCTAAATTTATCGGCTTTAACAGCCTTTGATAAGCGAGTCATAATAGAGATCATTTTTTTAGATTGCTCATCTTCATCGTGACCTTTTCTTAATGAATCACAATAGTTAATACAATTATCTATGTCTCTAATAAGTAAATTATTTGGGTTTATCTCTCCCTCACTTAACTTAAATTCAATATTAGATGCTGCATCAAATTTACTAAATGCATCATATAAATCTTTTAATAACTTGTTTCCATTTAAACCACATGGATCAACATCAAAATTAATTAATATTTGACAATTTCCTTTTCCAGTTTTTGTAATCATATGCCCCCCAATCACCGTAGATATCATGTTTGTATTTTAATTCAATTGTTTTTAACAGTGGTTACAGTATTCTGGTTTGTTTGATTTATTCATCACCATAAATCTTCACTCATCCTCAGTCCTCATATTCCTGACCCTAACCACGTAGCCCGTCATTTTTTTAAGTCTAAAACCGTGTTTATACATTTTTTTAATATTAAGCATCCTCTTCAATAAAAACGTGGGGCAGGCTCGGTTTTTCCTGCAAAGATATACTGCCGAGTCAAGTACACCGCCCACGCCAACTTGCCCGAAGGCAAACTTAAACTTTCTTTGGGTGACAAACAGAATCACACCCATGCCAATCCAGTGTCTTTTTAGTGGACTTACCAACCACTCTTATGAAATCGACAATCAACGCAGCTAATAGAAAATCTGGAATATCACACTCGTTTTCTATACTGTGTTTATTTATTAGTTCTTTAAGTTCTTTTGCGAATTTTTTCATTTCATTTCTCCTTCTTCAATCTGTAAAGTGTATTCCATTAATTACTTAATTCTTTTGAAAGAGTGTTACACATTTTTTCAGTGCTTGTTGAATAACAATTTCCTAAAACACTTGTTTTTTGCATGTCCATGATACAGCCACCTATTTGTGAGAGACTAATAATAACAACTAAAGCAACTAAAATATTTTCAAAAAGGTCTTTATCTATATTAATTTTGTTCATTGAAGATAGTCCCTCATTTTTTCCATTAAAGAGCTAGTCACTTTTTGAATTGATTGAGGTGAGTCGTCTTCCAAATATTCAATAGCTGTTGCAATTTTTATAATATGTTTTGGAACTTTTGCACCCCTTTTCACCATCAAAGCAATTGGTTTATCCATTAAAACGGCCATACCTAATTGCAAAATAGGTATGGGTTCTTTTTTCATGTCTTCAGAGAAAAGTGATAAAAATACTCTTGATTCTTTCATTGGACCAATATTGCGTTTGATAATGTTGGTTAAATATTTTTTATCTTGTGGGGTCAATGTCATTAATACTCCATATTCCTGGTAACAATTTTTCTATCCGTTACCTCTCGCATAATTTGACTTAATTCAGCAATGCATTTGCTGTTTTCAGTATGGGTTTTAGTTATTTTCTTTACTAAATTATCTATTTTGTAAATATCTCTTGATAAACGACGTTGACCGCTATTGATATGAAGTATTTCTTTGATGGAACCAGTTTTAATAATATCGGCTATTTCTATACCAAAATGTTTACAAAAAAGAATAATACGATCTAATGGAATATAAGCTGTTCCATTTTCATAGTTGACTACACATTGTTTTGAAAGACCAAAAACTCTTGCAAGTTCTTATTGGGTATAACCAAAATCCTTTCGGATGGATTTAAGTTTTTTTCCTAAGGAATCATAGAGATTATAGTTTTTACTTAATTTATTTTGGTCCATGACCAAGTCTTATTAAATTAGTAGGTTTTTGTCAATGGGAGGTATTGTTTTGGTTTTTTTACTAATTTCAATACCTTATCTGGATCATCACGATTTTCCAAAACAAGAGCTTGTAATTCGGCTGGACTAACATTTTTCTTAAACTCTATTTCAGGGAATGAATGGGATGGATATAAACGAGTAAGCATTGATTGGAATGTATCATTGACTAAACAACCAAGTTCTAGATCTAAATCGATACGGCCCCTTCTTAAAAGGGCTGGATCGAGTTTTTTAATGTCATTTGTTGTCATTACCAATATCCTGCCATCAGCAGAGGTTACTCCATCAATAGCATTAAGTATTCCGCTTAATGTAAGTACTTCTAAATACTCTGTTGATTCTGCTGGTGCTAGTGGTCCCACACTCTTTTCTTGTTTTGTGTCTTCGCTTTCAGTTTTTTTTCTTTCTTCTTCCATTTTTACAACTGATTGACGAGCTTTTACTGCTGAATAAGTATCTGCGTCTTCAATTAATACAATTGCTTGCGAATCCGCTCTTTCCAAAGCTACTTGCAAGGACTCATCGCTAACAGATCCTAAATTCATTATATAAAGATGTCGATCTAAATGCCCGCATAAGGCTTTAACTAAGGAAGTTTTTCCACTACCAGTTATGCCATAAAGAGCAATTCCTAGATGATAAGGTATTCCATTAGATACGTAAAAATCACGACTTGTCTCAAAGTCTTTTAATGTTTTTAATAATTTATCTTTTTGAGATTTGGGCAAAAATACTGAATTTAAGTCTCTTTTTGGTTGACGATGTGAATAAGCCCACTCCCCTTTTTTCCAACGATAAATCTTAGTTCCTTCGCTTTTTTCCTCACGCTCTTTTAATTCACTAATTATCTTTCTAAGAAATTTTTGTGAACGCCCAAAAGTTGTAATGGTTAATACTTCTCTAATTTCTTTTCCAAAACCTGGGTTATCACCTTTACTAATTGTTAAAAGAAATGGCTTCCATTCATGATAAAACCAGTGATGCCCATAACCAGCAGTTATTTCAGATTTTGAATATCCATGTCTTCCGTTATGAGCTTTTAGTGTCCGAGACCTAGCTGCTAAACCCTTTTCTTCTAGCCATCGAGTTAAGAAATAAAATAATTCATCTGAATTATTGATAGACATTGTGATTGTAAAATGTCTTTTCAAAAACTTCCATATATTGCCTGGAATAGATCTTGTAAAATAAGTTGTTGTCCCCAGCAACCAAAGGGCTAATGCTCCACCAATAACTGGGTTTTCTTTAGTAAATAATGTTATTTTTGATATAGTGCCTTCTGCTTGAGTAATTGTTTGAATAATTGTATCGATCATTTTTCCCCCATTATAAAATGATCAAATAATTATTTTATGTCAATATTTAGTTTATTTTCTATTCCAGCTTGTGTTATTAATCGTTTGTTTATAGATTCTTTCATTGTGCCACTCAGGAAAGAAAAACATTGATGCATCCCATAAAATAAATAAAGCAATAAAAATTAATATTAAATTCATATATTTCTCCAATAAACCCAAAATCTCCGACACAATAATGGCCAATAATAATATGATACCACTTACTATTGCCCTTAGAAGTTCTGTCATGGTTCCTCTCTGAATTATTGGTGATAAAGATAAAAAACAAGTGTACTTAAAAGAACCCCACTAATAATGCCAACTAATGCACTTATTGCCATTATTGTTTTTAAAAAATCTTCTTCACTCATCACCTTGGCCTGCTTAGTCATCATACAATGCCGCACCCAATAGAAGGCCAATCAATGCCGACAAAGCTACGCTTGTAAGACCAGCAACATTTGCCATAAAAGCAATTACTAAGAATATTATTTTAGCATATTTCATTTTCTTCACAGTTTTCCTCCACTGAATCGTTTATTCGGTCTTGAACATTCATTAATGTAGCAAATTTTTCTGCAACTTGTTTATCAGAAAAAAGACCAAAAATTCTGATTTGTCTAGAAATAACTGCCCATGGAAAATCCCGCCGATTCTTATGTCTTAATCGATTAACTGCTGTGCTACAACAATCATTTGTTGCTCTAACCACAAAGTTCATCTATTCCATCCTTTCATTATCGGGCAATCCCATTCTTTTACGAACACTTAACATTTTTAGAAAACGATCAGCATGTTCTTCACGACTAAAAAATCCATAGATTTGACCGGATGCATTAAATAAAGTATTTTTATCTGGTGGGCCAATAATAACCCATTTAAAAATTGCTCTGACTTTTGAGGGCATTCTCTTAAATGCATCACACGGAAGATTTTCGTTTATGTCAAGAATCTGAAAAGTTTTTACAGGTTTAAGGGGGTCGAACTTTTTGCTCATAAATCCTCCTTGGTAATCAA
>Ga0114923_10001329_pt1 | contig 17205 bp, 22 predicted proteins | sample SumtaG_FD_89578 | JGI IMG/M metagenome (GOLD analysis project Ga0114923, IMG submission 89578) | Deep subsurface microbial communities from Indian Ocean to uncover new lineages of life (NeLLi) - Sumatra_00157 metaG | ecosystem: Environmental > Aquatic > Marine > Oceanic > Sediment | place: near...
AACTATTAGCAGGGACGAAGAAGATTCCTCCATAATCGTGACACACGAAACACGAGAGATCAGCGTTCTGCCGTTTTGGGCTGCGGCAAACAAACTTACAGGCTTCGTCGTACTTAAGGAGAATACCGATATGAGTGAAATTAAAGACAAGGGCATCGCGCCCGAAGATCGGAATAAGCTCATTGACGATTTGGGCCTTACCCCAGAGGTTGTAGATCGCATGGAAGCAAGTAATCTAAAAGATGCTGCCGTTGCTAGTGCCGTGGGACTCGAATTCAAGCAAGAAAACACCGAAGAAGCAGTCGAGGAACAGGAACTAGCAGGCGAACAGGCCACCGAAGTTGAGGTTGATGAAGCCGAAACTGAGGAAATCGTAGAGGAAACTCAGGTTGACGAGCAACCAGTTACGCCAGTCGTAGCCGCATTAAACTTGGATGATGTTACATCAGCCATAGGCAAAATGATTGGTGCAATTGAAGCTTTGAATACCAAAGTTGACGAACGATTCGAGGGTGTCCAATCGGAAATGGATGCTTTGAAAGTGTCTCAAGATGCTGTTGCCAAAGAGGTTGTTAATACCCCGTTGGCCTCACGCGCTGGACACATGTTTGAGTCTATAATTGGCAAAGAGGAAACCCGCATTGAAGACGGGCGGACTCGCGTAGCCAAGGATGGCCCCAAAGAAACTGACCCCAACCAGAACGATGGAAAATTATTTTTCCAAAGTGAGGGCTGGACTTCCTAATTGGAGGATGAAAAATTATGGCGAATGAAGACAAACTAGCACAGGTTCTCGAGCAGCAAGCCGAGATTCTGGACAGACTAGTAACAAACAAAGAAATGGAAACCAAGACTCCAGCCGCTCAGGGCACAAACACTGAGTTGCACGGACTTGGCTCGCTTTTCGGGCGTTCCTCAGTAGAGCGCGACATTATCACGGCTCATATGAATCCCGAGCCTGGTATCGCCTCTATTGTTCCCTTGCTGCCATCAGTAATGGAAGACCCCCGTTTTGCGTCGATTACTGGCTATACGGCCACGACCGGAAGCGAAGCTGCAACTCCTTGTGATGATGCACCTGCCGCTTTCGTGAAAGCCGCTAACCTAACTGCCCAGTTTGGTCGTCTCCAACGAGACACCCAAACAATCGACTGGGACAAAGTTGCTCTACGCCGCAATCGTGGCGACTTCACCGACTTGCAGCTACGCGGCCAAGTCCTTGGAATGACTAACTTATCCCCAGTTGAAGCGGCAACTAGCGACATCTTGAATATCGTTACGAAATCGGAAATGGTTATTGCTGGTGTCTCAATGGAACGCACGTTAGTGAACCATATGTGGCAAGGCAACGTTGCCAATAACAACGCTGGTGGTGGGTACAAGGAATTCCCTGGACTCGACGCTCAGATTGCTACGGGCCACGTAGATGCCGACAGCAATACTGCTGCTCCCGCATTGGACTCAGATGTTAAGGACTTTGCCTACGACGGAGTTGGCGGCACAGGGCGAGACATCGTTGAGTATCTCTCAATGCTTGAGTTCTACCTGAACTACAACGCCACTCACATGGGTTTATCCCCAGTGAAATGGGCCATCGTAATGCGACCGGAATTATGGTTTGAGCTAAGCGCCGTATGGCCTTGCCGATACCTGACCAATCGCTGCGCGACCAGTGGTGGAGCAAACCCAATCGTGATTAACGACAATGTTAACGTAAGTGCCCGCGACGATATGCGCAACGGCAAGTTCATTGACATTAACGGCAATCGCTATCCGGTTGTAACAGATGTTGGGATTTTTGAGCATACGAATATCAACAACGCGAACGTCGCTGCTGGCCAATATGCCAGTTCGATTTACATGGTTCCGTTAACGATTACCGGAAGCTTCCCAGTTGTTTATCGCGAGCATCTTGACTATCGTCAGGGCGCAGCCGATGCTGCCTTACTGCGCGGCAACGAAACATTCTGGACTGACAATGGCGTTTACTCATGGGCATACGAAGAGACCAAATGGTGCTACAAGTTGTCTGTGAAAACTCAGCAACGGATCATACTGCGAACCCCGCAGTTGGCCGGACGAATTGACGCTGTTCTATACGAACCGCTGCAACACATCCGCTCATTCGATCCTTCCAGCCCATACCACTTTGACGGTGGCGTGAGTACGGTAGCTGACGAAACATCATACGCAGTTTGGAAGTAATGTAATCTGACTCTTCGTTAGAGATAACAAAAAGGGGCCGAGTAATCGGCCCCTTTTTTATATATCCCCCATACCTTTTCGAGGGTATGGCGCAGAGCCACTTAACTGTGGCTCTTGCTTTCCACGTATCTCGTTTGTACTCTCATACTTAACTCGTTGTTATATGGCAATACAACAATACGCAATCCTTGAGTTAGATATTGAATGAGTGCGACAGAATCACTTTCTATTCTGCCACCAAGAGCTTATCTCCTTTGTGTTTCAACTATGGGGATGTCAATAGAACGATACGTGGGGATGGAGGCGGAGGGGAGTCGAACCCCTCGTTAGAGCCGAAGCTCACTGACCCGTCGCCCCCTTAAACTATTTCTTGCGTCTAAGCAACCTAACTGCTATACCAAAGATTAGTCCGGCTAGTGCGCCTATAATAGTATTGCGCTTCACCTTCGTGCCACCCTGGTAATCGTAATAAATCACAACGTCTGTTATGCCTTCCTGTTCGTTAAAGAATTCGATGAGCGACTTCTTCTCTTTCTTATGCATTTCTAATACTCCTACGTATTTTCTAATATACTTCTAATGTTCGGCTCTGTAAAGTTCGGCCCTTTCATCACCTTCCCGTCATCTCTGTATATGGGCATGCCATGTTCGTCCAGCTTACTCATGTTGGAACGCTGAACCTCCTTGAACACAGCATCAAAGGGTATGCCGTATGTTATGGCCGCACCTATGCATACATATACCATGTCTGCCAATGCGTCAGCGATTGCAACGATGTCATCGCTTTCTTCTGCGTCTATGTACTCGATGAGTTCCTCGAAGATGAGGGCGCGACGCATAGCTCGCACCTCGTAAGGGGGTAGCTCTGGCCTTTCGCCAATTGTCAAATCATAAATCTTATGAAATTCTAATACTAGCTGTTCGTAGTTCATTTCCACCTCATTTCGTAGAACGCTGGACGCTCATTGCAATCCCTGCATGAGCACCTGTCATGTTGTCTTAGGGTTTTTGTTTTCCTGGTTACTGTTTTACCACATTCACACTCACAAAGCCAGTCCCAGTTCTGTGGGAAATCTGATGTATCCTGGTTTGCTATAAGGCCAAGGACAGTCAGCTTGCCAACCTTGGAGCCAACAAGGTAATCATAATCACGCACATTCATATCAGCGCTATGTCCTGTTCGGTGCCATTATCCTTGCGGTACGTAGCTACAATATTGCTCCCGCTCCACGTTTTCGCGACCACGGTGTCAGTACACTTAAATCCTATACGCTCAAATCGCCTCTTGCCTTTGCTGAACTCTGCAAAAGATCTATAAGTTTCTGTCGTTGTGATTTTCATTTAACACCTCCATGTGTTATACGTATGCGCGTTCATCCTTTATATGTTATGTTATATGTTATGTAAGACATATCATATTAAGTATAATAAATTATACTTAACATGATATATCTACGAACTTTTGTCTTTTAAGCTGTGCGTGTATAAGAAATTTCGTTCTTGACTCTCTCTATGAATTAGTATATACTTTCTTTAGAATTATGTCAAATCAAATTACTAACTAAGGTGAAACATGGGAACATTTAATCAACTAACTAAATTCTATTCTGGTAAAAAGGTTGTAGTGACTGGCGGTGCCGGATTTGTCGGAAGCCATCTTGTTGAGCACTTAGAGCAACTCGGTGCAGAGGTTGTCGTTCTGGACAATCTATCCAAGGGGCAAAACCTTCCGGCCAAGGGCCAGTTCCTTGCCGCAGATATAGGAGATTTCAAGCAAGTATCATTCTGGCTTAAAGATGCTTTTGCTGTATTCAATTTAGCCGCGTCGGTTGCCGGGGTCTTACACAACATGAATCATAATCTCGATATGTACAACGAGAACATCCTGTTACAGACTGTTCCGGTTGCCGCAGCCAGCGCAGCCGGGGTACCGCACTTCTTGCAGACAAGCACGGTGTGTGTTTACGCCCCAGAGAACAACGCCCCCTCCGAAGAAGTATGGGGGCTTATTGGTATCCCCCACCAGGCCAACGGTGGGTACGCCGAAGCAAAGCGTGATGGAGAGAGGGCCGTAGCATGGTCTGACTTAGAGCATGCGGTGATTGTCAGGCCATCAAACATCTTTGGGCCTAGAGACTACTTCGACGAGAAGGCGCACGTCATTCCCGCGCTTATCCGTCGGGCCATTGAAGAAGATGGGCCAGAGCTACAGCTTTACGGTCCTCCTCAAGCCACTAGAGAATTCATCTACGTCGATGATGTGGCATGGGGCATGCTGTATGCTTTAGCCTTCGGGGAAAATGGAGAGGCTTACAACGTCGGCTGCAATAACGCACTAAGGCCAGATGTCTTAGAGAATGTCATAACGATGGAAGACCTAGCCGAAATAATTCTGCGGCAAACAGACAACTGGCATAAGACAATCGTTGTGGACGAGTCCATTGGCGGCGGCGACAGTATCAGATGGGCCGACGCTACCAAGCTGCGCTCATTAGGGTGGCAGGCAAAGGTAGATTTACAGTGGGGTTTGTACGAGACAGTGGAGTGGTACTTTGAGCAAAGAGGGTTTGATGAAGCGGAAGTATAGAATAATGCTCACCACGAGCAACGGATACCTTAATTGCATTAAGCCGTTCTCGTGGCTGCTTAAGAAATACTGGGTTAACCACCCCGATGTTGTGGTTGGCGGATTCAAAGAACCGGAGTTTGATTTACCAGAGGGATTCTCGTTTATAAGCCAAGGCAACCAGGCCGATTATCCCATTGAGCATTGGTCGGATCAAGTAGACAAGTTCTTCAACCAAACCGAAGATGAAGTTATTATCTTCATGTTGGAAGATATGTGGATTACTGAGCCGGTTAAAGACACCGTTGTGGATATGGCGTATGATTACATGGTTCAGTTCGAGTATGTCGCTCGGTTGGATTTAACCGGAGACAGATTGCATTGTGACTGTACTCAGTTTTATGGCAAGCTTGGCACGGTGGATTTACTTCTGTCTCACCCAGATAGCCAGTATCATTTGAGCACGATGCCAGCCCTCTGGAGAAAGAAACATCTACAACGAGTTATGTTGCCCAACGAAACACCGTGGCAATTAGAGCTAGAAGGAACTCCAAGACTGGGAGCCTTAAAAGATATTGTTGTTGTGCTTGGCACTAATGCATGGCCTATTAGAAATACTCTGGCCTTTAGAGGTGGAAGCACGGGGGAATTATTGTTGAGTGAATTAGACCCGGACGACGTTGAGGAAATGAGAGACCTTGGCTTGTTCAAAGGACTAGAGTAATATGAATGAATGGACAGTCGTAGGACTGATTGTTGGGTTTGTAGTTGGCGGACTCTTTGGCGCTGGCTTAACCTTTGGGTATATATCGTACAGAGCATACACAGAATATATTAAATACCAGGAGGAGCTTGCCGAGAAGATTACCGAGTTTGCCCCGGTTAGCATTAATGACAATGGCATGTCGGCATGAGGAAGATAGGCGTAGGCACCTTCGAGACTACGGCCAGAATGAGAGAGCTTGTCAATGAGGTTCTGGATTCTGGCAGGCTATCTTATGGCCCGATGTCTAAAGAGTTTGAACAGAAGTTCGCTGATATTAGGGGAGTAAAGTACTCTGTACTAAGCAACAGTGGCACCTCTGCTTTGCAGATAGCATTGCAGGCCATGAAGGAAATTCATGGATGGGCTGATGGCGATGAAGTTATCGTCCCAGCATCCACGTTTGTGGCTACAGCAAATATAGTTCTTCACAACAATATGGTACCGGTGTTTGTCGATGTCGATCCGGCAACATACAACATATCATGGACTCGCATCGAAGATAAGATTACAAATAAAACCAGGGCTATTATCCCTGTTCATTTGTACGGTTACCCGGCCAACATGGTTGAGATAACTCATATCGCAAAGGGTTACGGCCTCAAGGTTATTGAGGATTCTTGCGAGTGTGCGTTCGCCCGCCATGACGATAAGATGGTTGGTTCATGGGGAGACATAGCATGTTTCTCTACATATATGGCACATTTAATTACTACTGGAGTTGGCGGGTTATCGGTTACAGACAATGCTGAGTATGCCGCCAAGATGCGGTCGCTAGTTAATCATGGCAGAGATGGAATCTATATCTCGATAGATGATGACGACGATGTTAGCGAACAGAAGAAAAGAGAAATTATATCCAAGCGGTTTAAGTTCGACTCGGTCGGACATTCATTTAGAGTTACGGAACTTGAGTCTGCGCTGGGATTGGCGCAGCTAGAGGACTGGGGTGCGATGATACTAGCGAGAAACGCCAATGCGTTTGCGCTCAGTCGCATGCTGGGCGATTTGTTAAACGATATTCAACTACCGTCAATTGTTCCGGGTAATGAGCACGACTTTATGATGTATCCGATTGTATTATACAATGAGGACAAATGGGAATTGTGCGAGCATCTTGAGAAGAATGGCATCGAGACACGAGAGATGATGCCACTAATCAATCAACCAGTTTACAGAGACCTCGTTGAGGAACAGGGGGGGAGTGGATTCCCGTGGGGTTTTAGCTTTCCCGTTGCTACATGGATAAATGGCTCTGGCTTTTATATTGGGTGCCATCAAGGATTAAACACATCCGACATGGAGTATATATCTGATGTTATACATGGGTATTTCGGGACAAAATAATGGAAGCTTTTATAATATTTGGACTGGGAATTATATGGGTTAGTATTGGTTTGGTATGCGGACTCGGCGTTCTTGCGCTGTGGTGTAAAGCGTACAAGAGATTAATGAATGGGAAATGAGGTAAGCGGCGATGTTGCTATCCGATAACGGAGTATCTAAGGTCTGGAAAGACGGCCTTTGGGTTTACAAGAGACAGCCCAAGTTTATGACTGACAACGAGATATGGTGTCTCAAGAAAATGTGGGAGAGTGGGTATGTCCCATTCGCTGAGCAGATTGAGATTGAATTAATAAGAATGAGAATTCTGAGATCGGAGATAATTACCGACAAGGATTTATTTATGTTCCATGTCGGCCCACTTCTTGAGGCGATGGAACAAGCCGGGATAAGGCATGGCGATTTAACCTCGCCTCATATAATCCCGATAAAGAACAGGCCGAGGATAATAGACTGGGGAGAATCACGAGTTATGTGTGACCCTCGCGAGTCCAAACGGCCCGAAGGAGATGAGTATTGGCTGACGAAATCAATGAACGAGATAGCGAGCAAGGACCATTGGTTAACCCCCTTGAGGGAGGATTCCACTACGAAGACGAACATGGTTCAATCACAATCCACGAAAAGCACTTAAGGAAACTCGATATAAAAAATGGTGACGTAGTTGTTATCAAGAGATTCCCCGGCTTGACCGCAAACGTTCTTGAGTGGATTGCCACCGAGCTTGGAGAAAGGGGATTGGCCGACTGTATAGTGGTTGCCGTAGATAAAATGAGTGACCTCAAAGCGATTGATGAAAAGGTAATGAATACTTATGGATGGTACAGAGAACAGAAATAAACGAGCCGCAGAGATGTGGGGATATATTAACGAGAGCGTCGATTTTGAAGACATGACAGTTCTCGACTTGGGGGCGGGATATGGCGACTTAATGCGTTACGCTTTGGATGCTGACGCTGTGTTCGTTGTTGGCGTAGAGCATGATTATGTCACAGCGGCATATGCAGACTCCATGCTACATACGCATGGCATGTCCACAGACAACTACGCAGTTATTGTTGAGGATATTGATAGGCTGGTCAGAAAGGGCGATCCGACATTTCGTGGGTTCGACATAGTTATATGCAACAGTGTGTTGCCGTATCTTGAGCAGCCCAGAGAGGCATTAGAATGGATATGCAAGAACAGCCATATCGCCATTATAGAGTGCCAGTACGACGGGGATGGCCCCGGCCCTGAAGGGATAAGTAGCGACGAGGACATGGAGAGTGTATTAAGACTTGCTGGATGGAAGCATGTAGAAAAGATTGGATGGACGGACGTGATGATTCGCCCCGCTAAGAGGTCGATATGGAAATGCTATGGATAAGACAGATACTATACTAAATTATATTATTGAATACTACGATGAATATGGCTACTCTCCTGTGATCCGAGAGATACAAGAGGGTTGCGAAATATCATCAACCAGCGTTGTTGCATACCACTTAGAGAAGCTCGTTAATAGCGGCGACATAAGTAAGGGGAAGAACAAGGCCAGGACAATAAAGGTAAATAACGAGAGATGAAAGTATTATCAGTTCCACTCCTTGATGGGTGGAAGACACACGAATCAGGTATACGCCGCGTCGTAGAGGCTTACAGCAAATATCTCCCCATGTTTGGGGTTGAATTGGTCACTCCAATTGACGAGTTTGACATCATGGTTGTTCATGCAGGCACGGCATATGGGGCTGACGTAGCCCACTGTCACGGCCTGTATTGGACTGCCGATTACAAGGGAGACAACTGGGAATGGCGTGGCAACGAGCACGTTATCAAGTCTGTCCGAGAGGCCAAGATCGTAACGGTGCCAGCTAGCTGGGTTGCAGAAACGTTCGAGAGAGACATGAAATTCTCGCCTGACGTTATTGGACACGGCATTGACTGGGACGACTGGCAACACGACAGGGAAAACCGGGGCTTTGTTTTGTGGAACAAGAATAGAGCAGGCGATGTCTGTGATCCCTACCCAGTAACCAGGCTCGCACAAGCGTATACGGACATCAAGTTCGTAACAACCTTCGCGAGAGGGGAGGTCGGGGGTAACGTTACAAAGACTGGGGTAATCCCGCACGAGATTATGAAGCAGGCTGTACAAGAGTGCGCCGTTTATCTGGCTACAACCAAGGAGACATTTGGCATAGGAACTCTTGAGGCGATGGCTGCTGGCAAGCCCATTCTTGGATTCGGGCACGGCGGGATACTTGATATGGTCGAGCATGGAGTGAACGGGTATCTGGCGGCACCAGGAGATTTTCAAGACCTCGCGAAAGGCTTGCGATATTGCCTGAACAACGCTGATGTTCTCGGCACGAACGGCAGAGAGATTGCACAGGACTTTACTTGGGAGAAACAAATCAGAAAGGTTGTTGACGTTTACGAAAGGGCTGCTGTTAAAGAGGAGCCTGTCGTTGACATCATCATCCCCGTATTCAACAAGCACGATCATCAGCTTCGCAGGGCGGTTGACTCAGCCCTTGGGCAGAATGAATATCTCGGAGAGGTTATCGTTGTTAACGATGGGTCTAAGCCAGAGAAGGGCGAAGAATACAAGGAGCTAATGAAGGAGTATCCAGATGTAACATACCTGGAGAAAGAGAATGGCGGTGTTGCGACTGCCAGGAATTACGGTATCAAGCATGGCAAGTCTCAATATGTCATGTGCCTTGACTCTGATGACGCGTTAGACCCTCAGTTCCTAACCGCCTGTGTCCCCCCTCTTGAGGAGGACAGGAGCCTTGGCGTTACTTTCACCGGGTTGTATTATTACAAAGAAGGTGGACAGCACGGTCTTAGCGAATGGCCCGATGGCTACGAATACGACAAGTTCTTTAAGAAGAGGCAAAACCAAGTGCCTACCGCTGCCGTGTTCCGCAGGGTAATGTGGAAACGACTGGGTGGATACAAACAACGCTATGCCCCAACCGGGGCTGGCGCTGAGGACTGCGAGTTCTGGTTTAGAGCAGGGTCTATTGGATGGGGAGGGAAGAAGGTTACGGACGCTGGCCTGTTCTTGTATTCGTGGATGTCCGGCTTTGTTAGCGGGAATCCAGATTACAAGGAAATGGATTGGCAAGCGTGGCATCCCTGGGCAAAGGATGGCCTACATCCATTTGCGTCATTAGCTACCGCTAAGCGGAGGTCTCATCCGGTAAGACAGTACGACGAGCCAGCCGTGTCTGTCATAATCCCCGTTGGTCCAGGACATGTACACGACCTGGAGAATGCGCTCGACAGCCTTGAGGCTCAAACGCTTCGTCGATGGGAAGCGGTTGTGGTTGACGATGCTGGAGGACATGTCAAGGACATGTATAATGATGCATATCCATATGTCAAATGGCATGATACAGGTGGCGTTGAAGTGGGAACTGGCAGGGCCAGGAACATCGGCGTTGACAACTCCAGGGCGGACTTGATTGTGTACCTGGATGCTGACGACTTTCTTTTTCCTGACGCTATCAAGACAATGTTTGAGGAATGGGAGAGAACTGGCGAGGCCATATACACAGGCTATCTTGGCAGGGCGGTGATAGAAGACGAGAGCGAGTTGTCCGACAAGGTAAGAAACAACATCATATTGCGAGAGGATAATAACGAGAAGGTTATCAAGTACGAGTCACAGGACTTCGATTGCAAGAGAGCACTTCGGCAACCAGAAGACCCTCCATATATTTGGTGCAATATAACAACCATGTTCCCGAAGGCATGGCATTATGAGGTTGGCGGCTTTGACGAAGCTATGCTTTCTTGGGAAGATGTGTTATACTGGTACAAGATGGCATGGATTGGTAAGTGCTTCTACAGAATTCCCGAACCGCTTATGATGTACAAGTTCTATTCTGGCTCTAGGAGAGATAAGGGAATAGAGAAAGCCGAAGAATTATTTGATTATATCAGACTTGAAAAGTCGAAAATTAATATCGAGAAGGTAAGTACGATGGGTTGTAAATGCACTGGTGGTGCTAACCCGCCACCACAAATGGGGCCGCAGGTTCAATCGGCACCAGAAGGAGCGCAAGTAGAAATGGAAAACGATAACGATTATGTATTGGTTCAGTATTTAAGCACTAACAAAGGACAGCACAGCGTAATTGGCGGAGCGTCCAAGAAATTCTATGGTTACAGGAAGGGCGGGGAAACATTCTTGCTTCGACACGAAGATCTTGCGGTGCAACCGCACATGTATCTGGTTGTTGATAACATGAATCGCACATCTAGGACCGTCGAGACAGCGGAAAGGCATACGCCGGAATCGCCACAGCCGCTTGTTGATAATGGGCCAACAGTTGAGATTCAGGTTGCTCATCTTAGAGAAGATGACGATGGCGACGATCCCAACTTGCCCGACCCGGAGGTGGTGTTTGATTTACAAACTCTGCCTGCTGTTACTCAGCGATTGGAAACTGCCATGTTGTTGAGCGGGCTGGACACTCCAGAGAAGATCTTGCAGCATGGCGTTGATAGCCTGATTGCCATCAAGGGACTCGGAGAACTAAAGGCCAACATGATTTATGATTATGTTGCTGAGAATTATGGGACTGATTGATTTAATACTTGTGTTTCTCGCAGCCTACAGACTGTCTGATATGCTGGCCGACCCTCAACAGGAAGGTCCGTTTGAAGTGTTGGTGGGTTTTAGGAATTTAGTAGGAGTATACTATGACGAATACAGTGACGTGCAGGGCAGAACAAGTTTCGCTAGAGGGTTACTATGCCCGTACTGCAATAGTGTTTGGATTGGTATTTTATTTACGTTGGTTGCTCTTGGCCTTATATACTTGAGCATACCCGTTTGGATTGTGTTTATGCCACTAGGGATTAGTGGATTTATTGTTCTGATTAAGGAGTTTTTTACACATGTTTGAGTTAACACCAGAAGCGACTATAGTTTTAACCTTTGTATTATTTTGGATTGGGTCACTTACCAGAATGTTCTTCCCCTATGTGCTTAAGCGAGTAGAGGACGGCGCTAAATTTGATTGGCGATACCTAATCGGCCAAGCACTAACATCTGGCGGGGTCTTTGTTTTGGCTTTGTTGAGCCAAGAATTCGTTGAGTCCATTGGCTCTCTTGGTTTGTTCGGCGGATTGCTTGCGGGATTTGGGGCGGCATCCATTGGCAGGAACGGACAGAAGACAGTCGATGTTGCTAGGGGCAAATAATTGCCACACAATTTTTGTATGATATAATTACTGGAGGGGTTGCAATCTCGCGATCCCTCCAGTATGCTTACGGGGTCTTTATGAACGGTTCTGCTAGTTCCTATCTCAAGGAAATAAAGAGACAGCACGAAGAAGGTACACTGACGCAAGAACAAGCAATCGAGTTCATAGTTATTACTCTTATGGATCAATCCAAAAACGGAGAGAAGTTGGTTAATAGATTTGACGAACTAGAAAATAACATGGATAAGAAGTTTGATGAATTGTCCGATAAGATAGATGCAACAATCAAGCATCAGAACGACTTTCCATCAGTTGTATATTTACTTAGATATAAAACAAAGAAGACAATAGCTGCAATAATACTTATATTTTGTATATTGTCAACGTGGTTTGTAGGAGGATTACGACAGCCGATATTGGATCTTCTAGGACTGCCGACTTTTTAAGGTGAGAATATGACGAGAAAACGAATTGGTGGTGTTCCTAAGCTAGTAAAGATTATCACGTCAAGTGAGCTAGTGGAGAATGGTGGGCAGTTTATGCTGTCCAGCAAGATAGCGCTACCAGTAATAGTTGACGAGACTATAACCAGAGTTATGGGTGGGCCTGTTGACGATAGGGTATATATTGTTAGTCAAGACGAGATAGATAGTGGAGCATTCAAGGTTCTTGGCGGCCCCGCTGTCCCAGTTGCGGATTCAACAATTGTGACTCCCGCTAGGCTTGAATCTTCTGGCAGGGGAGTAACTCCTGTATTTGTGGTGTCCGGTTCGCTCGGCGGGCCTGGCTTTTTGGTTGACGATTCAGGAGAGGCAATTCTCTTTGATACTGGCGAGCCATACGTTTTTGCCGATATTCCCGACTTAACTTCCATAGATGTTCCTGATATGAATCCCGCTGAGGATTTCGCGCAGGTATGGGACAAGTCACAGGGTAAAGCGAAGAAGGTATTAATGCGCAACTTCGGCGCTGGCGTTGGGCAGAAAGGGTATGCGTATTTCCAGATGACAAAAAACGCGACCCAGGCCACCACCAATAATGTTTGGGCTGTCATTACATGGCAAGTAGCTACTCATGATTCTCATTCGGGCGTTGATTTGGGTAGTAACAAATATACCATTCCAGTGGGACAAGGCGGATTGTGGATGTTTTTTTTGAACGTTCGGCGTACAGACCGATGGTACTATGCCAGGAACGAATTCAGGATTGATGGAGTTCTTACATATGGTCTCTATTACTCTAGCAGCAATGCTGACAACACCGCAGACCATACTAATTGGTCGTGGTGGTTGGGCGAGGTATCCGATGGAGAAGATATAGACACACGCGGATACTGGCACCAGAATGGCACCATTACCTCTGGTTTCTACGACACTTTTTTAGCAGGATATAGGATAAGGCCGTAATTATGCCCAAAGTAATTGATTTACCAGAACTAGATTTTGGCGATATAGATACAGCCAATGATCTGGTACATGTTCATTTAGTTGGACATGACAAGAACGGCGAAAAAGATGTGAAGGTTCCCCTCGAAGATATTTATGATTTTGGCGAGGAGAGAATAGGTGCCAGGTTATACAAGAGCAGTGCAGGAACTGTTGGTGGGAATATCTGGCGAACAGTAGATTGGGAACAAACCGTATTTGACACGCATAATTTTGTAGACGTTGGTGGCACGGGGTTTGTTATTCCGTTTGATGGTGTATATTTAGTATACGCTGGGGTTAGGCAGATTACTGATAATGAAGGTGAGACGAGACAGGAGTGTAGGCTGTTAGTTAATGGTTCTTCTCTAGTGGGTTCGCACTATGCAGAGGACTACAAAAGTAATGGTGCTGAAAACCAAACGACTGTTGATTGCCTTGTATTTCAGGCTCTTGCTGAGGACGACCTAGTAGAGTTCACTATTTTATTTGCCGATGCTCAGACACATAGTACCAGCACTGGCTCGTATACACAAATGTCTATTTACAGGATAGGATAATGCCAGCAACTATAGACGACCTAGAACCAGCCGAATTGGCAGATTTGCAACCAGGAGATTTGATGTACTTGTATCGTGCAACTCCGTCGCCAAAAGATGCTACTCTGACGGCAGATCAAATTGCCAGGGCTACATACAACTGGGCCTTTGCAAAATGCACCAAGACCGCCGACCAGGGGCCAAATCTGCTCAATGCAACGTGGACTAAGGTCACTTGGGATAACGATGCCGTATCAGATGCATATGGCTTTTGGGATTCAGCGAATGATCAATTTGTCGTTCCAACCAATATGAGTGGAGCGTATATTGTAAAGGCTGGTTACAGAGTTAACCAGGTGAACCAACTTGGTTCAATTAATTATATGCAAATAGTTATTAGGCATAATGGAGATATATTGTGGCGAACAGTGGTTGGTTCTGGTTCTTATAGAGCCTATAAAACGAATAGGGTAATTGGATATTTCCCAACGGTTGCAGAGGGCGATACTTTCCATATTGAATACTACGTCCAAGGCGACGTTGGTACAAGTAAGATTCCTGGGACAACGGCATACACAGAATTCTCGATATGCAGAATAGGAGCAAGATAAACAATGGCAAAAAAACGCTTCCCCATTCAATCAGGGAAAACAATCAGAGGGGATCAGCTAGCAGATGAGATGACAGCCGAACCCGGCATCACATTCCCGGTAACATTTGATGACATTACTTTGGCCCAAGGCTCGCCCAATGATTTTGTGGAAATGTATATCGTTCCAGATGGCAAAGAGGCCGCTGTGCAGGCGGTAATTGATGTCCATATACCAGATCCCCTATACACAGAAGAGGATAAGGATAGGGCGCAGTTACAAACTGCCCAAACGAATGTCGTGAACTTGTTTCAAGGATTGCGCAGATTAGATCCAGAAGATGCGGCCTACGCTGCATTCGGTAGATCGTTCGCCATGAAAAACGGGGCAACTGCTGGACAGATTTCGGCAATAGTAGATCGCCCATCAGCCGCCAGTTATATTACTGGTACGAGTTTCTGGACCAGCATGACAGTGGCAGAGAGACAGAGATGGACATTGGATAAGGATGCAGAGATTTTTCTACTGCAAATTCTTGTAGGTTTACTCGGTTAGGATATAGTTATGGCAACATACGAACCGCCCAAGAGGGCAACAGAATATATATTTTATGTGTCTCTCGAAGACCAAGCTGCCGCCGGATTGTTTAGGGCTAATCCGACATTGGCAACAGGCGATATAACCATCAGTAAGGATGGAGGTGCGTTTAATAACTTGAGCGCCTTGCCTGTAGTGACCCCGGCTGGCGGGCGTTCAGTCAAAGTGATTGTATCCGATACTGAAATGACTGCTGATAATGTTGTTGTCCTGTTCTCTGATGCGGCTGGCGCTGAGTGGTTTGACAAAGAAGTCAATTTGCAAACCGTTGCTACTCAGTTCGATGATATAGCTAGCGATGTATGGGACGAAGTGCTGACTGGTGCAACTCACAATATCTCAACGTCTGCGGGGAAGAGATTGAGAGAGATTGCTCCAACCACTATACACTCTGGAACATGTCAGGCCGGTTCAACTGCAAACACTATAGTTCTTAATGCCGCTGCGAGTGCGGTTGATGGTGCATATGATCCGGCTGGAATTACGATTGTCGATAATACCGGGATTGGTCAAACCAGATTAATTTATGAATACGATGGTGCTACCAGAACCGCCGTTGTTGACAGGAATTGGAAAGTAACGCCTGATAATACTAGCGAATTTATAGTCTTTGGTCATCCCGGCAGGGAGCATGTTAATGAGGGACTGGCTCAAGGTAATGGGCCGAGCCAAATTACATTAAATGCTTTGGCATCCAATGATGACAATGCATATGTTGGGCAGCTAATATTTATTCGCTCTGGTACAGGAGAGGATCAAGTTAGAATTGTTACAGCATATGACGGCGGCACGAAAGTGGCTACCGTGGATCATGCTTGGGATGTAGATCCAGATGCGACAAGCGGGTACGCCATGTTGCCAGATCATATCTATTTGCCGAGCGATATATTAACTACGCAAATGACAGAGGCTTATGCTGCCGATGGCGTGGCCCCTACACTTGCTCAGGCATTACTGATGATTCAGCAATTACTAGGAGATTTTTCCATTAGTGGTACCACATTAACTGTGAAAGAGATTGATGGCACAACACCTGCCGCAACCTACACATTAAATCATGCCACTAATCCAACCAGCTTGACAAGAGCTACATAATAAGGAGAATTAGACTTGGCGATCAAACATGTCGTCACAAAGGGTTATGGTAATGGCACCTTTGGTGGTACAATGCCACTGGTTGTTCTCCGTGGATATAAGAAGGACGCATCTATGGGCATATCGAATTTATCTAAAATACCATACACATGGCTTTCTCTAACGAGATACGCTCGGATACTTGGTATCCATCCTGTGCATTTTCAAGGAGCAACGGGCCAAGATGTATGGCCTTTTACAGGGAACTCGTGTTCAAACATATGGCCTAGACACAGTTGGCAGAATAGCGATCAAGTATCAAGAGAGGATTTGGCCTTTGCTATAAAGCAAGCCGAGGATGAAATCTCTTCCTTTGTTGGCTATCCCTTGGCCCCAACATGGTTCTCAAATGTTTCCTTACGATTCCCGCAATATCACAGGCCGGACAAATACGGTATCGGCGGGATGAATGTACGTGGGCAACGGAAATCAGTTAATACAAATCATGGCAAGCTGATTAACGCCGGAGCGAGAGCGGTTACTCTTATTGATAATGCCACAGTTGCCGGTGCCGAACTTGTATATTCAGATGAAAATGGTGACGGGTTTACTGAATTAGCGACCATTACAGTTGCTACCGCTTTATCAGATGCATGTGAGATAAAGGTGTACTTCGCAGATCAGGGTGCTGACCCCGACTGGGAGATTAGACACCCAATCAGCAAGACTATATCTGGTGGCAACGTTGTAATAAAGTTAGATAGCTGGTTGCTAATAGACCCTATTGAACAAGCCGCGTACCCTACAGACGATGGATTTATGGCTATAGATATATCAACTGTAGCCAGTTTTGTCACAGAAGTTGACATATATAGGGAATACACGGATAATACAG